>Ga0209290_1000009_pt1 | contig 268983 bp, 264 predicted proteins | sample EN1Hudsemesocosm_2_FD_184632 | JGI IMG/M metagenome (GOLD analysis project Ga0209290, IMG submission 184632) | Methane-oxidizing microbial communities from mesocosms in the Hudson Canyon - EN10B Hudson Canyon (SPAdes) (version 2) | ecosystem: Environmental > Aquatic > Marine > Cold seeps...
CGTGAACACCCATTCGCAAGCCACACAAAAAGTGTTCACGATCAGCTGCGGTTAGGTGTTCACGTTCGATAAGAATCCGTGTTCACGATGCTTGCGAATGGGTGTTCATGATGGGTGCGAATATGCAATAACCCCGTTAAGGCTAATATGGTTAAAGGTGCTGCTGATTACCCTTGGTCAAGCTACCGGTATAATGCGTTAGGTGAAGAAGATATTTTAATCACTGAACATAAGCTATATCAGAATTTAGCTGAAAGTTTTGCATTACGGGTTGAAAATTACCAGAAAATATTTGACACTAAACACCTTGGATCAAGAACAACAAATAACAGAAGCAACAATGAGAGGTGAGGTTTATGGCACCTGTGAATTTCACCATAAGATCAGTCAATTAATTTCAAGAGCAGCTAAGCTTGCAGCGCATGGTGGAGGCAGGGAGAGTGAAAACTATAGGAACCAAGCTGGCTGACCCCATGAACTTCTGACCCCATGAACTTGCCTTGATAAAAAATCCGGGAAAATTTTCCTGAATTGGCGGTTAATATCGGGTTATCAGGGCAAATGTGCGTGGTAATAATATAGTTAAGTGCTACGGAATTTAAATGGAGTTGGAATGATAACAAAAACGATTGTAATTTTAGCAAATTCAATAAAACACAATGAGCATTGTGTTGCTGGGAAGTGTATTGAAACAAAGCAATGGATAAGACCTGTTTCTACAATGGAAGGAGCAGAGTTAAATCGTGAACAGTCAACCTTCCATAATATTCATGGTAATTATATGGTTAAACCAATGCAAAAAATTGAAATGTATTTTCATTCAGTTGCCCCACTGGTTAACCAACCTGAAAACCATTTAATTAATGATCAGCAGTGGCAACAAAAATATAAAATCAAAGAGCATGAATTATCTCAATACTTAGATCACCCAGAAAATATTTGGGGGGAAACTGATCGTGTTAGTTATGTAGAGATAGTTCAAAATCATCTTACTATCCCCCAGTCCTTATATCTTATTCAGGTGGAAAACCTGAGGTTGTATATAAATGAATATCAAAAACGTAGAGCAAATTTCTTATATAATGGCGTTACATATGATTTAGCTGTCACAGATCCGAATTTTGATAAACATGTATCAGAAGGATATGAAGGTGTGGGGATATTGTGTATAAGTCTTGGTGAAGAATATCAAGACTCATGTTTCAAGTTGGTAGCAACAGTATTTTAGAGGGTAGAGTGGATATTTATACTATTGGTTTTACAAAAAAAAATGCACAATCATTTTTTAAATTTATTAAGTCCTCAAATATTTCAACATTAATTGATGTTCGTTTAAATAATGTATCTCAGCTTTCAGGTTTTGCTAAAAGAGATGATTTAAAGTATTTTTTAAAGGAACTATGTAATACCGAGTATGTTCATGCTCCAGAACTTGCTCCAACTAAAGAAATGTTAAGTGCATATAAAAAAGGTGATGTATCTTGGGATATATATGAAGATAAATTTTTAAACCTGATGTCTCAACGTCATATTGAAAGGATAGTTAAGCCCTCCTTATTAGATAATGGCTGTTTACTATGTAGTGAACATGAACCTCATTTATGCCATAGACGGTTAGTCGTTGAATATTTGAATGAGAACTCTGATTTGGGTTTAAAAGTTAAACATCTATATTGAAATGAAAAGTATTATCATACTTTATCCAGAATTATTTAATTGCTATGATAAATTTGAAAGGAAAGTTTCAAAAATAATAAAAAATATTAATGATTTTTCTATTATTTATCAGGATGACCACAATAAATTTATTGTTAGTTTTTTTAAAGAAAAATATCCAGATATTAGTATTGTAAAAAATAATGATTGGAAAATTGAAAATATAACGCATGGTGTTGTATTTGATGATGGTGAAGAATTTATAGAAGAGACCAAACTATTAAAAGCTAGTAATATTCCGTTAAGAATTATAAAAATTGCAATTACAAGAGTTGTAAATATAAAAAAAGAAACTCAATATCAATCTGACAAAAGTACATTAACTTATGAATACATTGGTCGTGGTTCATATTGGGGTAACCCATATTCAATGTACGAAGACGGAGAAGAACGTGATGAAGTCATAAGGAAATATAAATATGATTTTGATTATGAAAAATTCCCTAAGAAAGAAAAGTCGGAAGTTTATAAGTTAGCAGGTAAACGATTAGGATGTTTTTGTAAGCCTGCAACTTGTCATGGTGATGTTTTAGCAGATTATTTAAATTCATGGGATGACGGAAAATAGCACTTAACAATCGCATCCAGCTGACCGTAAAAAGCGTCATTTTTTTGCGATGCAAAAAAAACGCCCCTTTTTACGTCAAGTGATGTGGGCGTTAGCAGTGGTAACTGGAAACCAGCCGCCCACTTGGTTATCATGTCACTTCCACTTCGTGTAAGAGCCTGATAACCAAGCGTTCGACAGGACACAACACCTAGATAATCGCCCGATAAATCGGAGCATTATCAAGGCAAAATCGCCAGTCGCCACGGTGTTATGCATTTTGATTCCGCAATGGAGAAATCATGAAAATTACAAGACTTACGCAGTTGACACTTGGTGTAGGTAATTTGGATATAGCAATGAAGTTCTATGAAGCTGTATTCGATACATCTCCAAACACATCCTATGATGGTGTCGTATTCTTTGAGCTGCCAGGGACTTGGATTTCCCTTTATCCACTTACAAAGCTAGCTAATGATATATCATCAGAAGTTCCAACGCATCGCAATAGCTTTAGTGGAATCACGCTTGCCCATAATGCAGGTAGTAAAGATGAGGTTGTTGCTATTATTGAACGTGCAAGGTCAGCTGGTGCTAATGTCGTAAAAGAACCACAAGAAACTTTTTGGGGTGGTTTTAGTGGATACTTCGCCGATCTCGATGGTTATTACTGGGAAGTGGCTTGGGGGCCAATGTTTGCGTTTACCGAAAATGGTGAATTAAGGTTCAAAGACAATGCATAACAAGTGCATCAACATTGACCATTTTACACGCCGTTACACGCCGTTACACTTCGTTGCACTCTGTGTAAAATGGCGAGTTATGCGGGTCGTTAGCATTTAAAGTTTTTAAGGATTTCTTGGTGCAAAAATGAATAAGAAATTTTTAAGGTTATTAATAGGTACTTTATTACCAGCTCCTATTGGCTTAATAGTTATTGGCCTGTTTCTCGCGGTAATAGGAGAATCATCATGGCTTTTCAATATTATAGAGCATAAAAATTTAACTATGTTTTGTTATATTATAGCTGCAGGCTATCTACTACTGGGTATTCCAAGTATTTTGTATTCATTAATCATGGAGTTTTTAGTAAATAGTAACTTTGAAGAAAATAATATTGTCGTGGGGGTTAGTTCTGTTCTTGGTGGCATGGCAGGAGCAACTTTACCAGCTGATAAAAGGTTTTTGGTGTTTTTAGGAGTATTTGTAGGCATACTAATGGGCATTATATTAAGAAAAATGTATGTTAATGATTGTTTAAATGCCAAGTAAAATTATTGATCAAGTTATTTTATATTTCCACCCAAAATGCTAACCATAAATCGAGGAGGCAAAGGTAGTCATCGCAATTTTACTCATGAAAATGGAGTAAAAATTACTGTTAGTGGAAAAATTGGAGATGATGCAAAACCCTATCAAGTCAAAGCGGTAAAAAAAGCCATTGATGAGGCATCAAAATGAAAACAAGTGATAAATATCTAAAAATCGTTGAATGGTCGGAAGAGGATGATTGCTATATTGGCCATTGTCCTAGTTTAATGATGGGGGGAGTTCATGGTCAAGATGAAGCTCAAGTCTATAAAGAATTATGTTCAGTTGTTGAAGAGTGGATAAGTATTTATAAAAAGGACGGTGAATTACTACCCAAAGCAACCGCTGGTAAAAAATATTCAGGTAAATTTAACCTTCGTCTTGGTGAAAGTTTACATGAGCAGTTAAGTATTGATGCTTTAATTGCTGGTGAAAGCCTTAATTCATATTGTATTAAGAGGCTAGAGCAATCGTATAATATTTCCAACTAGAAAATACAGCTGACCGTTAGCACGTAAGCCGGAAGCGTAACCCGTAACCCGTAACCCGACAAAGTAGCTGAAATGTCGGATTACGTTATTTGCGCTTCGCTAGATAAGCTAATCCAATTTACACCATACTGTTTTTAGGTGTCCCATGTTAAGCAGCGCGCACATCAAATAAAGAACATAACATAACAAGTGCTAGCAATAATCGCTGCACTGATCACGCTGATTTTATACATTAAAGGTTTTTCCCGCCAGCAATACAAAAAACTCGATTTTTTACGATGTATAAACACACGGTAGTTGCGCCACTGCTTTATGAAAAACGGCGGTATCGTGCGTATAAAGATATATAACCCCAATAAACCCAAGCCGATGATGATATAAAAAACAATGGTTTGCGTATCATGTACATTGGTATGGAAAAGAAATTCAACCAGGTGATCTAGGTTGTATTCAATAAGTTCAAACAGCAAATGCACTGCTTCTATAAAATTTTCAATAAAAAGGTCAAATAGGCCTATAAGAAAATCAAAAATTACATCAGGAAACCCTATCATTGTAATAAGAAAAGCGGCTAATAAACCATTTAGCGTCAATTGTTGCTTGCGCTTTTTGTTGACGTATTTATGCAGTAATTCGGTGTCTTCTTCTTTGATATTTACAAAGCAAACGCCTACTAAATAAGGGTAGCGGTCTTTCTCGAAGGGGTTGCTAGGCTTGCAATAGATAACCTTACAACTTACTGTGATGGGCGTTATGCTGGGTAAAAGTTGTATTCTGAGTGTTAAACAGTCGTCAGTTTTTAATTCTTCTTTACAGGTGAAAGAAATACCGCTGGCACTGATATTAACATTTAACGCATCATTTTCATGGTTTTTTGATTCTGGTAATGATTGGCCGGCTATAGGTTTTATAGGGTCAGCATTTTCAGTGGCTGGTAAAAATTCAGGTGCTTTTGTCAGGTCAAAATTAGTTCCACTTTCTGCCTCACTGCTTACCTTTTGGTAAGACAGGTCAACTGGCTGATATATACGGAGCGCACGTCTACGGCTTAAAGATTTGTTTTTTAGGTTGACTATATCCATATAGGGCTGCTCTTTTGTTTAAGTTAAGTTAGTAACTGGTGTTATGTTGTTTTTACTGTTATTGATTCTGAGGGTATTTGTGGGAGGGACTTTTAGTTGCAACTCCTTCCCAAAATCACTCTTATTTTATCGTTTAGTGTAGCTTAATACGTGAATAAATTGAGCGCCTAAACAAATTAGATAGCGTTAGCATGGTGGTTTTAAAATAACCGTGCAAAGCAATCTGATGCATTTTGTACAGAGATAAATACACGATACGCGCAATAAAACCACCGATGCTGACAGTGCCCATTAGATTCCCCATTAAATTACCGACGGTTGAGTATTTGCCTAATGAAACTAATGAGCCGTAATCTTGATAAATATAGTCTACAGCTGGTTTATTGTATTGGCGATTAACCAGTGTTTTATATAAGGTTGAAGCTTGTTGATGTGCGGCTTGAGCGCGCGGCGGTACATTTTCAGGATGACCAGGCCAAGGGCAGGCCGCGCAATCGCCCATGGCAAAAATATTGTCATCATTGGTTTGCAGTGTTTGGCTGACCACTAATTGGTTGATGTGATTGACTGCTAAACCATCCAAACTCTTAAACCAGTCTGGTGCTTTTATACCGGCTGCCCACACTTTTAAATCGGCGCGAATGATTTCGCCATCATGTGTTTCAATCGATTTATTAGTTACTTTTACCACGCGACGGCCTAGCTTCAGGTCTATGCCTAATTTAGTTAGTTGCTGTTGTGTTGCGATAGCAAGGCGCGTAGGGAGGGCGGGTAATAATTGTGTGGCAGCTTCAATAATAGTGATGTCAACTTCATCAGTGCCCTCAAGTCCGTAGATAGCTAGCATATTGGTAACTTCATGTAGTTGCGCGGATAATTCCACGCCAGTTGCCCCTGCGCCAACAATGGCTATAGATAGATTTTCATCTGTCTCGCGTTTTTGAATAGCATGGGTTTTTATATAGGCTTCAACTAAGCTTTTTTGGAATTTAAACGCTTCAGTAATGGTGTCGATAAACATGCAGTGTTGATCAACACCTTCTATATTAAATGTGTTGCTTACGCTACCGACGGACATGACTAAGGTGTTATAGGAGAAAGTACGCTGTGGAATAAGTTCTTCGCCTGCATCATTATAAGTTGGGCTGACATAGATTTCTTTGGCCTCCCGGTTAAGTCCTTGCATTTTTCCTAGGCGGAAGCGGAAGTAATTGCGATGCGCTTGCGCTAAATATTCAACTTCCTCAGAAGCATCTAAAGTGCCTGCTGCGACTTCATGTAATAAGGGTTTCCAAATATGAGTGTGTGAGGCATCGAGTAAAACAATTTCAGCTATGCCTGGTTTGCCTAGTTTTTTGCCTAAGCTAGTGGCTAATTCTAAGCCAGCTGCACCACCGCCGACGATAAGGATTCTGTGCATGGGTTTACTGTTATTCATCTCAATACTTCCTCATAAATGTTATTGTTTTTATGACTAAACTATACCTTATTTTTGCCTATGAATAGAGAGTAATTATATCGGCAAAGGAGCTGGGTCAGCGTATAATAACTGAAAATTACGTAAAATTTATATAAGGCGAGTAAGTTATGTATCGTTCCTTTTTGTTGTGTTTAGTCTTGTTTTCTAGCTCAGTTTTGGCTGAGCAAGAGTCGGTTGCAGTTTCTCCAATAGAGGAGGCGATTCCAGAAGGTGGTTTGCCAGTGCCTGAAATGCCGATGCCTATAGAAGATGGTGAGCCAATGGACGCGGATATTACGATTACTCGAAAAGGGAAGAAAACGATTCATGAGTATAGTGTTAATGGCAAAATCTATAAAATAAAAATAATCCCTGATGTCGGACCTGCTTATTACTTTATTGACCCTGATGGTGATGGGGAAATGGAAGAAGTAACAGCTAGCGATTTAGATGATAAATTGAAAATCAATCAATGGACTATTTTTAGTTGGTAAGCATTGTCAGTTTATACCTCACTTAGTCAGGCTCAAATTGAGCAGTTTATTGGTTCTTATGGAATTACTTCACTTAAGCAGTTTTCGGGAATTAGTGCAGGGATAGAAAATACCAATTATTTATTAAATACAGAGCAAGGTGACTTTGTCTTAACGGTGTATGAGCACTTTAAGGGGCATGAGGTCAGTGAGTATTTGCGCTTAATGCAGCAATTAAGCGAGACTGCAGCTTATTACCCTTGTCCGCTGGTCGATTCTAAGCAACAAAATTTGAGAGTTCTGTTTAATAAGCCCGCTGCTTTATTTAAGTGTTTGCCGGGCGAGTCTGTTGCTATTGCTACGCTTAAACAATGTCAATCGATTGCAGCGGCTTTGGCGCGCTTACACCTAAGTAGTCCAGCCATACAGTTTACTAAGAAAAACCCTCGATCTCTTATTGATTTACAGACCAGTGCGCAGCAACTCGCGCAGTATTTATCTGCCCAAGATTTAGCTTTGTTGGAAGATGAGTTAGCTTACCAATTTAATCAAGATACAGGTCATTTAGCACAAGGGATTATTCATGCTGATTTATTTAAAGATAATGTTTTATTTGTAGGCGACACTATCACTGGCTTATTGGATTTGTATGCCGCTTGTTATGACTGCTTTATCTTGGATGTTGCTGTTGCTCTGAATGATTGGTGTATTGATAAGCAAGGTTTGTTTGAGCAAACAAAACAACAAGCTTTTTTACAAGCCTATCAATCAGTGCGTCGTTTTTCGGTGGTAGAAGAGCAGATGTTACCTGTATTTTTAAGGCGTGCCAGTTTGCGTTTCTGGTTGTCTCGTTTGGAGCATCGATTTAACTCAAGGGCAGGGGAGATAACTCAAGATAAAGATCCGGATGAGTTTAAGCTGCTGTTGCTAAGGCATAGAGAATCAGTATAACCTTATGAAATATAAGCTTGTATTTGCAGGCTAATAATACATTTTGCATGTTACAATCAAAACCAGTTGTATCAAATAATAATTATAAAGAGGAGTTCACAATGAAATTGAAGCAAGGCTTATTAGCAGGCGCGGTACTTTTATTTTCAGTTGCTGCAAATGCTGAAGTTAAATTAGAAAATGATTCTAAAATTTTAGGTAAATGGAACTTGTATGCTGAGGCGATAGGGTTAGAGAAGGAGAAAGTACAGCTATTTTCTAAATGGGATTTTAGAAAGGATGGCATTTTACATACTGAATCAGAAGATCGCTTTGGTAGAACTAAGACGCTAGTGATTGATTTGAAATATGCAGTTGAAGATGGTGTGATTAAGAAGCAAAAAACGGTGGGTCGTTCAAAAATGGAAAGCTGTAAAGTCATCGTTTTGGATGGTAATGATATGACGTTAAAGTGTACATTTGTGCATTTATTCTTACGTCGTTAAGCCAAATAGTATTATGTAGGGCGGACTTTAGTCCGGCCTACATTTTAGGTTAACTTCCCCAGCTATTCTCACTAACAAACTCTTCTAAAGCGCGTCCTTCTGCCCAGTTTTCTATTTCTAGCATTGGTTTAGCGTAAAATTCTTCTACATGTCCTAAACACAATATCGCTATCGGTTGACTACCTGCAGGCATCTTTAGCAGGGTAGATAATTTATCCGGATCAAATAAAGAGACCCAGCCCATGCCTAACCCTTCTGCGCGTGCTGCGAGCCAAATGTTTTGTATGGCACAAGAGGCGGAAGCCAGATCCATTTCGGGTAAAGTGCGGCGGCCAAAAATATGTTGTTCACGATGGTTAGGTAAAGCGACGACTAAGAGTTCGGCACATTCTAAAACCCCTTCAACTTTAAGCTTCATAAATTCATCTTCGCGCTCGCCTAAGGCCTGGGCTGTTAATTGTCGCTCTACTTCGACTAATTTATAAATCGACTGACGTAGGGTGTTAGAGGTAATGCGAATAAAACGCCACGGCTGCATTAAGCCGACGCTGCCGGCTTGATGTGCTGCTTGGAGTAATTTAGCTAAAGTTTCAGCGGGAATCGGCTGATCAATAAAGTGACGCATATCTCGGCGTTCGGCTATCGCACGATAAACACCCGCCATTTCTGCCTCAGAAAATTTATGCTTATCCATAGACTAATACCCAATTAACTAAAACAGCAGCTTCGATGATTTCTACACAGGCACCATAAACATCGCCGGTCATTCCTTGTATGCGCTGTAAGGCTAAATAGCGTATCCAGCCGACAATAAAGAGCGTGCTAAGAACAATATAAACTGAGAAAAACCAGATGCAAGAGGCCAGTGCAATAACGATGATGACAAGTGCGACTTGTTTAGGAAGATGCTGTTGCATGGCACTACCTAAGCCATTTTCTCGGATATACGGGGTGCTGAGCATCAATATTAAAATGCTTAAGCGCGCTAAAAATGGTGCGACTAAAAGCGGCAGTAGCGCTTGATCTGAGCTAAGCAGTTGTTGTAACGCACTCCACTTTAAAAGTAACAGTAAAACTAAAACAATCACTGCAATAGGTCCAGCAGCGGGGTCTTTCATTATCGATAAACTACGCGATTTATCACCTAAGCCACCTACCCAAGCATCACTACAATCAGCTAATCCATCCAAATGTAAGCCGCCGGTTATAAAGACCCATAGGCTTAAAATAAGTGCGGCATTGAGGGGAGTTGAATTGGAGGGTAAAAAATAAGCTAGCAAAGCGAGCAGAGAACCGATTAGTAGGCCAATAAGAGGATAAAAAAGTACTGACTGGCCCAGTCTTTTGTCGGAAAGTTTAATATTTATATTGAGTGGAAAGCGTGTTAAAAATTGTACAGCAAGTGCAAATGAAGCAAGCATGAAAGGTGGGAATCTCGATGATGGGTACACGGACCAAAGTCCGTGACACGTAGGTTAATTTATTTTAAAGGGCGACCTTCTTGATCTTTATCAATTCTGCCGGCAATTAATAAAATGCCTTCGACAAAAGGCCATAAATAACCGCTACCTAAAGTAAAAGCGGTAACAGTCATTTGGATCATGGCGATTTTATAAAAGCCTAGGTACCAGCGGTGCCCTCCAAACAAGCCTGTTAAAGGAAACATAGCTAAGAAAATAGCCATTTTACGCGATTTAACAGCATCTTTATGTTGTAGATAACTACCGATTAGCGTGACCATGTTGGCTGTGTCACCTTCGCCTTCAAAAAGTACGTCAGAATCAATACGTGGCTCTTCGGTTTCGCTCCAGTCATCAATATGAAAGCCGTAATAAATCTCATCGCATTGAATGACACCTGTTTGAGTGTCTGCATCGTAACTTTTAATTTTTCCAATCATGCTTTAAGCCTCTTTAATAATATACGAGAGATTTTACTACAACTAAGCGGTCCGCTGGGGAAATATCGGCTTGGTTCAATAGGGTGGACTTTAGTTCGCAAGTCTACCGTTTATATCTGGGCTTGCGGACTAAAGTCCGCCCTACGTTAATTTGATGATTTTTTCATTTTTCTAGCTAGCATATTGCTTAGCCAGCTGATCAGCAATGCGCCAATAAGAATGCTAAAAGCTAAAGCAAGCCAAGTAAATCGGTCATTATTAACGGGGTAATAATCAGGCGTTAGCGCTGCAGTTAAGCCTAATATGCTATCTAAATCACCACTGCCTTCACCGACTTTTAATTGCGCTTTCATGCCTTTTTCGGTGTGGGTTGAGACTTCACAATGAATATAATAGGTGTAATCGCGTGCAGGGACAATAAATGACCCTGTTTTTTGTCCTTTACCATACACTTCAATAGTAAACATACCTTTAGGGTACATATAGCCAGGTAGTCCATGCAGCATAAATTGGTGGCGAATATCGTCTTCATTAATGAAGGTTACATTGACGCGAGCGCAACCGGGTACTTGCCATTCGCGTTTATCGTAGGTGAACATTTTACCATTAAAGTCCTTAGCAAATTTATGCCCTCCGCGAATAGTAATATCAACATCTTCGGATATTTCTTTGCAGTCCTTAGGTAATTTATCGGGGTTATGATTCATAATCATGCCCGTTTCATCCATGATCATACCGCCATGATTCATGGCTGAAAAAGTAGCTGTGGAGCTGAGTAAGGAAAGTAATAGCAATAGATATTTCATATTAAATCGCCTTATTTAGACCGCGAATGATAAAGGTTAGCAAACCAATAATTAAACCGATTAATAAACCCCATAAAATAAGGTGGACATAATCAGGCGCTAATAGGCCAGGCTCTTTTTTATTCCATAGCGGTTTTTCTTTATTCTGAAAATTATTGGTCAGTACATCATCTAATGCGTCTTCGCGTACCATAGGCATGCCATTAGGATTTAACATACTCTCGTAAACCATCAGTGCGATATTTCCACCGGGACTTATACCGTCATTGGCGACACCGGTCTCGACATGATCATGAAATAGCCATACGCCTTCGCCATAACTGTGCAAGCCATCATTAGTCGTTTGTAAATTCAGATCAAGACGTTGTGCTGCAGATAAATCATATACATCGCGGGTAATTTGCGCGACTGGATTTACCGCGACGCCATCGTAGTCGGTAATGGTCGCTTTATGGCCATGTATATGCACAGCAATAGTGCTATGTTGAGTATTGGCTAGGCGTAGCTTAATATTTTCATCGGGCTTGGCGATAATTAAGGCATCGCGTAAAGTGTAGGGGAAGGAGTGACCATTGAGCATAAAGTAATTTTCATTGGATTCACTCATATTATAAACGCGGTGCATTTGCTTGGAAATTTCGCGTATATCGTTGGATTCTTGAATGGTTTTAGCGAGGTTTTTATCTATCGACTGATAATGTAAATCATATTCGCGGTCGTATTTTTCTTTAATTGCGGCTGAGGAATAACGTACATGTCCAGCACCAATATTAAAGGTTTGTACCCAGTTATTGGGGCGGTTTTCTTCGACCACAAACATACCGTTTAAACCCATCAGTAAATGTTTATCGGTTTGTACATGGCAATGATAAAGCATCGTACCTGCATGGCGCGGTTGTAACTCATAAGTACGCGTTGCTCCCGGCATAACCGGCTTTTCACCGGTGATGGGTACGCCATCATTGTCGCCGCCACTTGCTGTTTGAAAATTGTGGTCAACACCATGAAAATGTAGGGTGTGTGGGAAATAGTGCGTGTTCTCTAAGGTGATATAAACCTTATCGCCTTGTTCAATTCGGATAACAGGTGAGGGGGCACGTAAAATGGCATTGGCTTTATTTGAGCGGAAATTTTTCACACTCATGCCACGTAATTTTGGTGAAAAAGCCCACATGCCTGGTTGGATGCCGGGCGCTATATCATAAGTTGGAAAGACATTGGGGCTATCTGGGGTTGCGCCATTGAGTTCTAAGACTTCTAATTTAATGCGGATAATATCAGGGTCACCATCACCATCTAAATCATCGGATTTAGTCAGTGCATCTTCAGCAATATGCGTGCTCATTAGAGTGCGCATGGAGATATTATTCATGCCTTTAACTGCGACAGCGATATTGTAGGGATTATCTGGTTCGCATAATAAAGACTCTGCCATCGCAACTCCATCAACTGTTTGTGCAGCACGCCATTCGGGGTGCTCATCTAGGCAAGGTTTAGAAACGACTAATGGTTTACTTAATTTGGGTAATACACCAACAGGCAAATTAATACCTGCAGCACGCTGAAAAAATGCAGGCTGTAGCCAAATGGCTAAGGCAATTAAGGTGAAAACAACGGGAATAAGGCGGTAATAGAAAACTTTATTAGGCATAGTAGAAATATCTAATGGGTATGAAGACTGGGGAGTTCAATTAGTACAATAAGCGCTATTATCTTGTGCGTTACTATGATTATGGATACAAGGTTTTGCAGGGCATTTAGTGCTGCGACAATGGATTCCCAGTTAAAATCTTAGGTATCTACATAAGTCTAAAAGCCTTCTCCAGAGGGAGAAGATTGGATGAGGGGAAATAAGAAAAGCCTTCATTTTATTCTCCTCACCCCAACCCTCTCCAACAGGGAGCTATTCAGTGGTGCAACTCATTGTATTTTCATGTCAAAAAGTTGTGTAGATACCTATGGGTTAAAAGGCTGAGGGAATGACTTTATTGTGGAGCACGTTGCATAAGGTAACCCACCGCATAACTAGTAGATAAAACCAATAATTAATGTTTGCTTATATTACCATGATTTAGCTTTTGGCTAGTATGGATATTAGGGAGGGCTTACTTTTGTTTAAGTGATATTGATTTTTGCACCAAAGCAATCAGTAAGGTTAGTGCAATCGAGCCGAAAATAACCGTCACTGAAACCAACATATTGTTCAGCCATTCTGGTTTTAGGAGCAATATTGAACCCAATCCAAGCATCATGCTGCCAGAGAGCATTTTCAATAAGCGACCTTCTTGTTCGGATAGTTTTTTACTACCTAATGTGAGGCTAAATAAAATAACAATAAGTAAGAGCGGAATAATGTAAATGACATTATACAGGGCTAAATATAGGTAGTATTGAGTTGTCGGTAAATCGCTTAAAGTTAAGATGCGCGTGTACACCATCGGCAAGCCAGCCGTACATAGCAATTCATAGCTATTAGCCGCTATCGCTAAAATTATGGTCGCCATAATCATACTAGGCCAAGAGCCAGTTTGAGTGAGAGTACGCATGCGCGTAAATAGCCTTGTTCTCGAGGAATCTGAGAGCGAGAGGGAAATGCCTTGTTTAAAGAAGAAATAATCTTTGATATTAAGCAAGCCAAAAATAATTGCAATAATTCCTGCTGTTGCGGTAATAAAGATTAATTGCTCGGTAATTAAGAATAAATTAAGCCAAGCACTCATAAACAGAAAGTACATAAGCCCAGAGCATAAAACAAATGTGCCACCGATAACTAGCATCCTTGCACGACTGCGGTGATGTACCATTAAGCTTAAGAGAAAGAATAGAATAAAAAATGCGCAGGGGTTAAATGCATCAAGTGCAGCAATTAATAAAGTAAATACAGGTAAAGAAAAATCTTGATAATGAATTTTTCCTAGACCAGGAATGTTGAAGTTTTCTTGTACTTGCACAGTCTGCGTATCACCCTGTCGATGGCAGGCTAGAAGCTTTCCTTCTAATTCCCTGCCAGTAGTTTTTTCATCGTCATAACCGAGCATTATTTGTCCGCAAAAAATAAAAGCAGGGACTGAATTAGCAGGTTGATCTAATTGCTGCGCCATTAACAAAAAACGTTTTTGATTGATTCGACTGTCAACCAAGTCATAACTGTGTAAAGTTAGCCAAGGGTAGGTTTGGGGGAGTTTGTTAATAAAAGGCTTAGCGGTTTTGCAATGGGGACAATGTCGTGACCAGAAATAATATAAAGTGACTTCATTAGTCGGCTGTTGAACTAACTGCTTATTAGTTTCAGCCTGTAAATCAGCTGATAGCAGGGCGCTGATAAGCAAGAATAAGTAGCTAATGATCATAATGATTTGGTGGTCGACTTATGAGAGTAGGCGGTTGATCATTATACAGCAGACACACTTTACCATAGGGTATATATGGTTTTGTTAAGAGCAGCTTAGGTATTAATTCTGTTGACTTAAGCCTTCTCTTGTTGGATAAGTGGCTTACCCTTAAGTCAACAGCATTGAACTCAGGTGCGGGGTAAAAAACGAAAAAACAGAGTACGCAACGAAGAATATTTTCTCTGTGTACTCTGTGCTCTCTGTGGTTCAGGCCTTGTTGTAAAGGCTGCTTGAAATATTAACTACCAAAAATAAATTCCACAGAGAAATTCATCGACCAAGTTGGCCCAGCATCCGGTGTCACTGGATTATAATAGCCACCTAAGCGACTATTAATCGCATTTTTGCCGATTTTAAATAATTTCCCCACGCCTGCACCGATAGGGACTGTCCAGCGCTGTTCAGAATTAGAGAGCCAGTTAGCCACCATTTGCATATCTGAAAGTAGATACCAACCATCAGGCAGGTTGTAATAGACTGATGGCTGAACAATCATTTGACTGACACTTTCTCTACCATGGTTACCAAATACAGACCAAATTTGCTGCACTTCTAGGTTAATGGTCCAGTGTTCAGGTTGATACACCAGCATTAACGCAGGCCCCATACTGAACATGCCGCTACCTAATTCCCGTGTCGGTTGATCGGTTGGGAAAGTGAATGTTGGCCCAAAACCATAGGTAAGATTCTCACCTATCATCGAGGAAAAATAGCTGGTAAAGTCGGTATCCGCTAAGCCTGCTGCATAACCATCACTACCGCCATGACCGTTGCCGGTATAGGGTTCGGGTAAGCCTTTAATACCAGTAATGTCACCAGGCGTACCCATGATATTTAATGTCAGCTGGTTAATAATATTCCAGCTATCAAATTTGATCGGCATAATGGGGGAGAAACTACCGATATGAACTTCGCCAGCAGGCGCACCACCATGAAAATTATATTTAAACGGTAATCTAAAATTAGGGCTTAACGGGTTTTGTGCTGTTCTTTGCCACTCAGTATAAGAGGGAGTGAATTCTTTAGCCTGAATAGGCGATGAAAGAAAAGTAGCAGCATAAAGAGGGAGTAAATAACGCTTCATTAATTAGTCTTTTGTAAAATGAGAATGGGCTAGTTCGTTAAAAGAAAAATCATCGCCGACTGGCTCGATTTGGAAAATACGGTTAGGCATTTGCGTATTAAATTTACGTTCTTTGCCATCTGCTGTGCGTTCACGTAAATTAAACGTATTACAGTCGGCAATTAGATGCGAACCAGAAGGTTGTTCGATCGTATCTTGAACCCATTTGACAGGGAATAAGGAATTAGTCCCGTCGATAATTTCCAGCAATTGGAAATTGCGATCATAAATATGCGTTTCACCTTTGCGCGAATTAGAAAGCATATAGCCTTTCGAGTGAGGGCGGATATGATGTGCGCCATTCAAATTCTCAATAACATGCTCTAATTTTAGCGTTTCTCTGTCTATACGAGCGACTTTTCCTTGATAAAAAAGAATGGTGAGAATTTTACTTTCGTCATACGGGTCAACGATGGCAGAATTCAAGTGTGTGGTCTGTAATTTTCCTGAATAACAAAGCGTACGGTGATCAAAATCACGATCAATCGTTCGCTCGCCGCCCCCATAACGTGTTGAATAACCTTGTTCAGTGCCAAACCAGTCCCAGATTATTTCACCGTCTAAATTGACTTCTAATATAGCATCTATGCCGCTAGAAGTGACTAATATGCCGTTTTTAGTTCGGCGTAGAGAGCGCATTTGTGAAAATAATGGATGTTTGATAACCAAGTCAATTTCACCTTGGTCGTTTAATCTCAGGATATGTTCATCACCTGCTTGGCCATCAATGCAGCAAGGTAGGCCAGTAATAAAATAAAGCCCTTCACCTGAAACATATTCCATACCAAAAGGTTTGGTAGGGTAAATTTCATCCAATAAGCGAAATTTTCCTAGAGGCTCACTTTGTTCTAATAATTGGATTTTTCCACCGGGTGATCCGGTAAATACATCATTAGATTTATCTTTCCCTCTGATAATACGATTTAAGCGGAACTTGGCATAATCCCAGTTAGTTTGCGGATAGGAAATTAAAAAGCGCATGAATGGTGTCTCCGAGAATATTAAATTGCTAGGAAGCTTAGGAAGTAGCCTATAAAAAGAATAATGAATCCAGCAATCAAGATGATATGTATGAACCTAGGTTCAATTTGACCGATAATTATACCGTATAAACCCAATCCACTTTGAAATGTGTAGTTTTTAATTAATACTCTTTTCGTATTCGTCATTCCTGTATGCTTTTAGCAGGCATCTATTTGATGATGATTAGATTTCCGATAAAGCTTGTGCCCACGCTTGACTGGGTAAACTTCGGGATGACGGGAGTTTTCATAAACTGTGATTTTCAATGTAGACTGAGTTTATCAGTTATTGCACAGAAAAATTGGGCTTGATTATAGAGGGTATTATAACGCGGGTCATACTGAAAACTGTGGGGTATGGCTTTAGTCCGTCTTTATAGTGGGTGCGTGACATTGGCGGGCTAAAGCCACACCCTACCAATAAAAATGCCGACTAAAGACCTGTGCCCCATGCGTTGTTTTGATTTGTTATTAAGGAGGAGAATTTAATTCGACTTTTCTTTGCTAAAGCGCTCACTAAAGCCTTGCATGACCGCATAAAACACGGGTGTAAATATTAACGACATAGTCACTGCGGCAATCATACCGCCGACCACTGCAGTACCAATCGCCTGACGACTTGCCGCACCTGCTCCACTAGCGACCATTAATGGCATAAAGCCTAAAATTGAGGAAAATGCAGTCATTAAAATCGCTCGGAAGCGTAACCGAGAAGCTTCAACTGCGGCATCAAAAATACTTATGCCTTTAGCGCGTTGTTCAGCAGCTAATTCAACAATCAAAATCGCATTTTTACTGGCCAAACCAATAATCAGTACAATCCCGATCTGGGTATAAACATTATTATCAAATTCGCGCATCATTAAGGCAGCAACCGTACCTAATAAGGCTAATGGTACGACCAGTAATACTGCCATCGGTAAGCTCCAGCTTTCATATTGAGCGGCTAAAACCAAAAACACCAGAACAATCGCCAAAGCAAAAATAACGGTAGCTTCAGAGCCGACCTGCTTTTCTTGATAAGACATGCCTGTCCACTCAAAACCCAGTGAGTCAGGAAATTTTTCTTGCGCCATTTGTTCCATTAGATTTAAGGCTTCGCCGGAACTAAATCCAGGTGCGGCACTGCCGGTAATGGAAGCGGCAGGATAGAGGTTGTAACGCAAAATAGTTTGTGGGCCTAAAGTTTCATCCACTCTGATTAAGGTACCTAGCGGAATCATTTCGCCTTTTTTATTACGTACTTCGAGTTGGCGTATGTCTTCGGGTTTTAAGCGAAACTCAGCATCTGCCTGGACTTTCACCTGCCAAGTACGACCAAATTGATTGAAATCATTTACATAAGCCGAGCCTAAGTAAGCCTGTAAGGTATTAAACACATCATTTAAAGGGATCTCTAAAGTTTTTGCTTTGGTACGGTCCACTTCAGCAAATAATTGAGGTACACCAGCTCTAAAAGTGGAGTTAAGTTTCGCTAAGCCTGATTGGCTTTGGCTGTCTACGATCATTTCAGTTGCCATGCGCTGTAGTTCATCTAAACCAACATTGCCTCTGTCCTGAATCTGCATTTGAAAACCACCGGAAACCCCTAAGCCCGGAATTGCGGGCGGGACAAAAGTAAATACAATGGCTTCTTGAATTTGGCTCAGTTTTTGATTCAGGTGTTGCAGAATGGCCTCTTGAGTTTCATTTTCAGCGGTGCGCTCTTCCCATGGCTTCATGACCACGAAAACTGTCGCTGCATTAGAGGCGTTGGTACCATCGATCATGGAAAATCCACCTAATGATATCCAGTCTCTTACACCTGGCGTTTCTTTTAAGATGTCATCAATTTTCCTTAGTACTTCATCGGTACGTTCCTTAGAGGAAGCATCGGGTAATTGCACCGCCGTAATGACATAACCTTGATCTTCTACTGGTAAAAAGGAAGCAGGAATTTTGCCAAATTGCCAGCCACTTGCAACTGCGATACCTAAGGCTAATAACATCATCAAAAAGCCGCGGCGGACGACGATTTTTAAAAAATTGGCATAGCCATTAGAGCTGGCTTCAAAAAAACGATCAAAGGCGCGGAAAAAAGCATTTTTGTTTTTTGGCGCAGGGCGTAATAATAATGCCGCTAATGCCGGGCTTAAGGTTAAAGCATTGAGCGAGCTGAAAACGGTTGCTACTGCAATGGTGAGAGAAAATTGACGATACATTTCACCGGTAATTCCAGGTAAAAAAGCGGTTGGTACAAATACGGCTAATAACACCAAAGTCGTTGCGACAACGGGGCCAGATACATCACTCATGGCTTGAACGGCAGCTTCTCTTGAGGTCATGCCTTTTTCGATATACGCTGTGGTCGCTTCGACCACAACAATCGAGTCATCGACCACCACTCCGATGGCTAGTACTAAACCAAATAAGGTCAGCATATTCAAGGAAAAGCCCATCATCGACATAACAATAAAAGTAGCAATTAATGATACCGGAATAGTCACTGCGGGAATCAGGGTAGAACGCCAGTCTTGCAAGAAAATAAATAAAACAATAAATACTAATGCGCCCGCTTGATATAAGGTAACGAAAACCTCATTAATTGAAGCACTAACAAAAAGGGTGGTGTCATAAGGGACGTTGTATTCCAAGCCTTGAGGGAAGTTCTTTTCTAGTTCCTGCATTTTTGCGCGAACTTGATCGGCAACCTCTAAGGCGTTAGCCCCAGGTAATTGATAAATGCTAATACTGGCTGAAGGTGCACCATTTACATTGGCGCTAATGTCGTAGGTTTTACCGCCTAAATCAATGCGAGCAACATCTTTTAAACGGGTGATAGCGCCATTTTCAGCTGTTTTGATAATAATATCTTCAAATTGAGCAATATCTGTTAGGCGGCCTAAGACATTAATGGTGTACTGGAAGTTGGTGCCGGAAGGGACGGGAGGCTGGCCAATTTGACCCGCTGCAACTTGTACGTTTTGCTCACGCATCTCGTTTAAGATATCTTGGGTGGTAATGCCCCGCGATTTCATTTGGTGAGGGTTGAGCCAAACCCGCATACTGTAATCACTAGGAGGGAAAATCATGACATCCCCAACCCCTTTAATACGCGCTAACTGGTCGCGAATATTTAAGGTTGCGTAATTACTTAAATACAATTCATCAAAGCTACTATCTGGTGAGGTCAGGGTGATAAATAAGATAATATTAGCAGACTTCTTCTTGGTGCTAACGCCTTGGCGGTTTACTTCTTCAGGTAGGTTAGGTGCTGCTAAAGCAACACGGTTTTGTACCATAACCTGAGCAATATCTAAGTCAGTACCGACTTCAAAAGTCACCGTTAAGGTATATGAGCCATCACCGGCACTGGTGGATGACATATACAGCATGTTTTCCACGCCGTTAACCTGTTGTTCAATTGGTGCCGCAACTGTCTCAGCAATAACCTGAGCATTAGCCCCTGGGTAAGTGGCTTTAACCTCAACGGTAGGTGGGGTGATTTCAGGGTATTGCGCGCTAGGTAAAGTTAAAACAGAGACGATACCTGCAATTAATAAGACTATAGAAATAACCGCGGCAAAAATAGGGCGATCTATAAAAAATTTAGAAAACATACGTTTACCCTGCTGTGGCTGTAGCGGTTGTAGGATTAACGACACTGCCTGGTCTGGCTTTTTGCAAGCCATTAATAATCACTTTATCGTCTGCTTTGATACCTTCACTTATGACGGTCATCCCATCTATGCGTTGTCCTAAAGTAACAGGACGTTTTTCAACTTTATTTTCCTGATTCACAACTAAAACAAATTGACCGCTTTGGTCTGACCCTATAGCACGTTCGTTAATTAATAAAGCATCGGGCGTTTTTCCCACAGGTAAGCGTAAACGGCTAAATAAGCCAGGAACTAAGCGCTCTGGTTTTTCTGAATTAGCAAATATGCCGCGTAATTCGATGGTGCCGGTATTAGTATTTAGTGTGGACTCAGCGAAATCTAATTCGCCTTCATGTGGGTAGCCTTTTTCATCAGCTAAACCTAAAAAGAGAGGAATATTTAATTCCTGATCAGGATCTTTATCAGAATTATGCCCCATTTGTTGGGCTTTTTCACCGCGTAATGTCATTAAGCGTAATAAATCTCGTTCATTTAAATGAAAGTAGGTATACATAGGCTGATATTGCGTGACAGTTGTTAATAAAGTGGCCTCTCCTTTGCCTACTAAATTGCCAGTATCGACGGTATTTCTGCTTACACGGCCAGCTATAGGGGCAGTAACTCGCGTATAGCTCAGCTGGATTTCTGCGCTACGTACGCCAGCTGATTTTAAGCCAATAGCTGCTTGAGCTACGTCGCGTTCTGTTTTTCGGCGCAGATGATCTGTTTTGGAAATATAATTTTTCTTAATTAACTGATCAGCACGGTTTAATTCGGCTTGTGTGCGATTGAGTTGTGCTTGAGCGCTGACTAACTCTGCTTGTGCTGCGGCTAGTTTAGCCTGATAAAGGTCAGGATCAATGATAAATAATAAATCTCCTTGTTTAACATTTGTTCCTGGCTCAAAGTGCATGCTTTTTAAGATACCTGAGGCTTGTGCTCTCACTTCGGCAAAGCCAACCGATTGCGTAGTGCCGGTAAATTCTAAATATTCAGTGACACTTTGCTGTACAGGTTGGCTAACAGTGACTTCCGGTGGTGGAGGTGTGATATATTCATTTTTTTGATCGCAGGCCGTGAGCCATAGGGAACATAAAATAAGAATAAATTGAACTGATCGATGATTATGTAATAGTGACATAGGTTAAGCCGAATAGTTAAATGATTGGTTTCAATTGCAATTATTTAAACACGTAATTATATTAAATGTTAGTGTAGATGGCCTACTATAATTATTAGATCATAAATGTGATTTGCTTCACGTGAATAATAATTTTATCTAGTTAGCTGGTTATAATGAAAATTGTAGACTATTATTATGAAACTATTCTTATGGGGTAGCTTCTTTTTTAAACTTCCACGGTTCAATAAAAATTATGAAAAAATTACAGACCTTAAGCATACTTATGCTTGCTATTTTGATTTCCGCTTGTGCTTCTTCATTAACAAAAGATATAGAGGTTGAGGCAGCATCGGACCCTAAAGTAAATTTAAAGGCTTATACAAGCTATGCTTGGTTGGGCTCAGCAGCGTTACTAAATGATCCGGAAGGAAAATGGAAAACGCCAAATTTTGATGTTTCTAGCGATATTAAATTTCAGATTGACAGCGAATTACGTGCGAAAGGTCTTACCAAAGTTACAGACCAAAATGCTGAAGTTGCAATGAGTTTTTTTGCTGGTGTAGATATGGAGGCGCAGGGTTTAAAAGTTGATCCAGAAACCAACGTTGAAATTCCTGCAAATGTTCCTAAATCGGGGTTAATTGTTGTCGCTTCAGATGTAAAAACGGGTTACGTTATCTGGATCGGCGTAGCGACAGCTGATGTTAAAGAAGGTGCAACAGTTGCAGAGTCTAAAACGCGTATAGCGTATGCAATTAATAAAATGTTTAACCCTAAGTTTTATGATTCTTGGTTTAAATAATATTTAGTTGGCTAGGTTTTAGTCTCAAGGCTGTTGACTTAAGCACTCTCTTGTTGAAAAGGGGGGGAGGAGAATAAAATCATGCATTTATAATTCTCCTTACCTCAGTCTTCTCTCTTTGGAGAAGGGGCTTATTTTTAAGTCAACAGCACTGGGTATTAGCCTTAGCCACAATAGAAAATAGCTCGCGTTGTTAGTATGATATGAAAACGTACCCCCATTATTCTCGCTAAAACATATAGGATTAGTGGGGTAGAGCTAATCCTCATTAAGGATATAAATATGTCTCCTAAACGCGTTCCTATCCTTATTTCACTGGCAGCAATTTGCATTATTATTGCTGGCATGAAAGCAGCAGCACCTATTTTAAACCCCTTATTTCTATCGATTTTCATCGCTGTTATTTGTCTGCCACCCTTGGCGTGGCTGAATAACAAAGGTATCTCTTCTTCATTGGCTGTGTTTTTGGTGGTCGGTGCTTTGTTTGTGGTGGTCGGTGGGCTTGGTATTTATGTTGCGAGTTCTATTGATGCTTTTACTAGGCAGCTCCCTGCCTATCAAAGAAACCTTCATCAACAGTCTGCATTTTTAGTTCACTGGCTGTCTGAGCGTGGTGTAGAGCATGCTTTTGATATTAGTATGTTAAACGAGTTTGATGCTAGTAAACTTATGAAGTTTGTAGGTAGGTTCATTACTAGTATGGGTACTGTGTTTGCGGATATGTTCTTGATTCAATTAACGGCAATTTTTATTTTATTTGAAAGCTATATCTTGCCGAAAAAGATCCACGCCGCTTTTGGCGAGTCTAATCTAAGTCATAATTCTCGTGAAATTATTCGTAGCATAAATCAATATCTTGCTATAAAGGCAGTTACGAGCTTGGTTACTGGGCTGCTGATTACCGTGTGGTTGTCAATTATTGGTGTTGATTTCCCTGTGCTATGGGGTGTAATTGCTTTTATGCTGAATTTTGTGCCGACGATTGGCTCTATTATTGCTGCCGTGCCAACCGTCTTATTAAGTTTGGTGCAGTTGGGTGTGGATAGCAGCTTACTAGTTATGTTAGGCTATTTTCTAGTTAATATACTGGTGGGTAATGTTTGGGAACCGCGAATTATGGGTAAAGGTTTGGGCTTATCGACACTTGTTGTGTTTTTGTCATTAACCTTTTGGGGGTGGGTATTTGGCAGTGTTGGTATGTTACTGTCCGTGCCTTTCACTATGATTGCTAAGATTATTTTGGAAAGAAATCCCGAAACACATTGGATTGCTATCCTGTTGGGTTCTGAGGATGATTTACCGCAAGCGGAAAGTTAGTAGGGATTGTCATGAGTTTTTCATATAAATAGCTGATACTGGAGTTTTCAATATGAGAGTATATGATGCAACAAATAGAAGCTTGTAATTATTGGCAGCAAATAAAAGCGGAAACACCTGAAGTTATTGAGCAATTGGCGGCTGATACAGTATTAAGCCCTGAGGTTGTTGATTTTTTTGGGGCTAATGAATTATTGCCCGAAGTTGAACTGGAGCTGGTTGAAGTGCCGAGGGCGCTGGATGATTATGAGTTGGCGATGATCGCCTAAACCTGGTGTGTTGTGCTGTTTTACTCATTCCTGCTTAAAGTCTACAGGAATGAGTGTTTGTTATTTAATTTGCTAAGCGCTTATTTTCTTTTTAAAAGGTAGTAAAGGTATTTGCAATGCAAGGTCATATCATCACCCTCTAATTTAACGACTTTACAGGTTTCATATTTTTCTCTGCCAGGCTGAATTTGTTTTTGAATCGCGCCATTTTCAACGCTGTATTTAACTTGAACGGTGGCTTGAGCGTCTAGTCTTGGGTCAAAGGCTGTGGAAGATAAGATTCCATCATCACGAAAGTGCCACTTGTTTTGTACTTGTTTCTTCTTTTTATGTAGAGCAGCGGTTTCGGCGTAAATCTCCCAGTTACCAAGAATTTGAGAATTATCTTCCAGCTGTATGGTTTTTTCTGCATGTACAGAGGCAGTAAACAATAGTGCGGCTAGAGGGAGTAATTTTATAATGTGTTTCATTTTTTAAGCTCCTGAGTTTAGTACGTAGTGCAAGTTTTTGAATTATAGCATGAGGAATTTTTTTTGTGGGAGATAAAGAAGCTTATAACTAAGTGCTTATTCTCTGTGTTTCATTCCTTTTGCTACAGTGATAAAATAACAGCCTTAAAAATAATAATGAAAAGAAGAGGAAGTTATGAAATTAAAATTATTTGGTTTATTAGTGCTGTTGTTTGCTTTCGCTAGCCCATCTTATGCGCTCAGTGTTGATGAGTGGGAGTATGAGTCTGTAACCGGGGATTTAAAGCCTACAGCCGGCTGTAAAGATAAAGCGAAGGCTGAGAAACAAGCCTCTACTGGGTATCGTTTTAATAAATATACCACTAAGTTATGTAACCAAATTGCTTATGGTTGGGGTAAGGATAAAGTGCTAGATCAAGGTGAGTTAGTTTGTGAAGCTTGTGAAGGTGAATATGAAGGCGCTGAAAAGTACCGTTGCTATATGAAAGATGTTACTGTGCAATGCAAAATGGTTAAGCGCGGTTGGTAAAAACTATATAAACTGAGCAAGGGCACGATGCCCTTGCTCAATGATTTACCTCTCTAAGCAGCTTCAGCAGTATTCGCTGGTTCGCTACTTGATGAGGTTGTGGTGCTTGTTCTAGGCTTTAACATGGACGTTCGTCCAACCATAATATCTAAAGCTTTTCCTAGGCGTTTAAAGACTGAATCTTGACGATAAGGTATACCATGTTTTCTACACACTTCTACTACTTTTGGTTGTGCAAACTGATATTGACTTAAAGGGATATCAGGCCATAAGTGATGTTCAACTTGGTAATTCAACCAGCCATAAAAGAAATCATTAAAATCAGAGCCCGTTGGGTAATTCACAGAACCCAAAATCTGACGTAAATAAAATTCTCCACGTCCTTTCCCTTTTTCCTCGAACATCATCACATCATCACCCGCATGGTTAGGTACGATGACTAAAAAGGTATGCATATTAGTAAATAATTCTGCCAGAATTGAAGTCAATAAAACGCTCGTTGCGGCAAATGTACTTATAGGTAAAAACAGTGCTGGTAATAAGACAAAACGAAAAGCAGCATAAGGCAACATACTTTCAAACCATAAGGCGCGCCCTTGTTTGGTAAATAAGCTCCACGCTTTGATGCGGCTCATATCCGGTTCAGGTTCACGATTTTGACGAGCATTGCTGATACGTAACTCTTTGTGTGTTCTAGGTGTGTAATACAGGATTTTCCACACTGTCGTAAATAAGCCCACTAATAAGAACCGAAAAGCCATAGGTATCTTTGATTCTCTTAGCCATTCTAAGTTGTGCTGTAAGTGGTCAGGGTCTAGCTTTTCACCTAAATTATAGTGATGCAGAATATCATGTTCTTGGTGCCAGCCAGCGGGAGTGATCCAGTCAGGCCAATCGATAAAACGACGCCAGCCCACAGCAAATTTCTTGCTGGTATAGTGCTCAGGTATGCCGCCTACTTTATCGTAGCCTTTATGCACAATCGGGTGGGTCATTTGTGTCCAGCGGGTAAAGCTACCTTGGCTGATTAATAGTGCTGAAATGGGGTTAGGGAAAATCCACGCGGTAGCATAACCTAATAAAGAGCAGGCTCTGCCCCAGCGTTCCATTTTCTTTAAATGTTTGAAATCATCCTCGCCCACGCGGGCTAATATTTCTGCTTGGATAGCATTAAGATCTTTAGCAAGTTCTTCTCTATCTACATTTTGATAACTGTCTAAACTCATTGTGTCTCCGTTAAATAACTTGATCGGGTAAAGCTTCGCCAGCAAAAAATGCATCTAAATTGGCTAAAGCTTTTTCACCCATGGCAGTTCTAGTTGATAATGTGGCGCTCCCTAAATGTGGGAGTAGTGAGACATTATCTAGTGTTAATAATTTATCTGGTACTGTGGGCTCGCCTTCGTATACATCTAGGCCAGCACCGGCAATTTGTTGTTTTTTAAAGCGGCTATAAGTGCTTGAGTATCGACGACATCGCCACGCGCGGTATTAATCAAATGCGCGCTTGGTTTCATTAGTTTAAGTGTGTCGCTATTGATTAAGTGTTTAGTTTCTGCATTTCCTGGGCAATGTAATGAAACGAAGTCTGATTTTTGCAATAGTTCTTCTAGGTTCGCGCAGCGTGTTGCTTGTAAGTCATCAACTACATATTCATTTGCTGGGCTAGGATTGAAATAAATGATATTCATATCAAAGCCATGATGCGCTTTTCTAGCCATAGCGTGAGCTATACGGCCGAAACCAATTAAGCCTAAAGTTGCGCCTGTTACATTGCTACTCAACATATGAGTAGGGCACCAACCTTGCCATTGTTTGCTTCTAACTAAACGATCACCTTCGGCCCCGCGTCGAGCAGACATCAGCAATAAAGTCATGGCTATATCGGCAGTGCTATGGGTTAATACGCCAGGTGTATTGGTAATAGCTAAACCTTGTTGTTTAGCAGCAGTTACATCGATATGGTTATAACCGACCCCGAAATTCGCCAGAATTTTACAGCGTTTATTGGTGATGTTAATAACTTCAGCAGGAAAAGAGTCGCAGACAGTTGGGCAAACAGCATCGTATTGTTGCAGTGCGGATTTAAACTCCTCAGCACTGAGCGGTCGATCATCCTCATTTAGGGTAACTTGATAGCGCTCTTTTAATTTAGCCTCGACAGATTTAGGCCATTTGCGCGTAATAAAAACTTTAGGTTTATTCATGGCGTAGAGTAGGGCGAACTTTAGTCCGCGAGTATATGAAATTTGATAAGCGGACTAAAGTCCGCCCTACGTATCTGTTCGTGTTCCAAACAAAAAAAGGCACCACTGTTAAAAATAACAGGGGTGCCTTGGTATTATCGAGACTGCACTAATTTATGCTGAAGCAGTTGAGCGATAATATTCAATCGCAGCTGCAACACCACTACCAGGTACGATATCAATACCGCAATCTAATAATGCCATTTCTACACCGGCAATTGCGCCTAGCATAGACACATCATTCATATCGCCGATATGACCAATACGGAATACTTTGCCCATTACTTCAGATAAGCCGCCGCCTAAAGAAATATCATATTTATTAAAAGCTGTAGCGATAACATCGCGTGCATCTTTGTCTTCAGGGACAACAATGGCTGAAACGGTATCTGATTCAAAGCCTGGTTCTGCGCAAAGCTTTAAGCCCCAAGCAGCAATTGCTTTACGTGTACCTTCTGCTAAGCGGTGGTGACGAGCGTATACATTTTCCATGCCTTCTTCTAGCAATATGTCTAATGAGGCACGTAAGCCATGTAGCATAGGAGTAGAAGGTGTGTAAGGAGTGTAACCTAAGGCGTTTTGAGCCATTTGATCCTTAAGATCTAAGAAACAACGTGGAAAAGTGGCTGTTTCAGTTAAAGCTAAAGCTTTTTGACTGAAAGCAACAATTGCTAAGCCCGCTGGTAGCATAAAGCCTTTTTGTGAACCACTGATTGCGCCATCAATGCCCCACTCATCCATGCGGAAGTCAAGACTGGCAATTGAACTTACGCCATCTACAAATAAGAGGGCAGGGTGGCTGGATGCGCTCATAGCTTTACGCACTCCACCAATGTCACTGGTTACACCTGTTGCTGTTTCATTATGTGTCGCTAAAACGGCTTTAATTTCGTGCGCAGAATCTTCTTTTAAACGTGCTTCTAAAGCATCTAAAGGAATGCCTTTGCCCCACTCAACTTCATGCATTTCTACATCTAAGCCTAGACGTTGTGCCATGTTCATCCATAAGTGACTGAACTGACCAAAACGATAGATAAGTACTTTATCGCCAGGATTTAAGGTGTTTGTTAAGGCAATTTCCCAGCCCGCTGTTCCTGTCGCAGGAAAAACAAAAGCTTGTCCTGTTTCTGTTCTAAAGACCTTTTTTAAGTCCTCTAAAATAGGCTTAAGTAACAGTGGGAAAGTTGGTGCACGGTGATCTTCCATAGGAAGATGCATAGCACTTAATACTTCGTGTGGAGAGTTTGTAGGTCCAGGGATATAAAGGTGGTTACGACCAGCCATTGAAATGCCTCTTAAAAGGTTAAAATTATTGGAAAAATCGTTCAATGATGCCATATAAGTGATAGTTCATCAAGCGATGAAAATTAGTAGGCCAAGTTATTTAATATATTTATCTTTCTTTATGAAAGGGGATGCCACAAGGAGTGTTAAATAGCTCCGTGCTTGATTAAGAGTTTTATGAGTTGTCGGTCTTAGCATTGCTGTTTATGTGTGAAGTGAGGCTTTCGTCTCCTAGGTTAGCGTGCTATTATTCAGTTTTTAATAAAACAGAGGAAAGCGTTATGAGAAAAATTTTATTAGGTGTCTTGCCTGCTTTTTTAGCTTTAGCGGTTTTTGATGCAAGTGCAGGGTATGTACCTTACGTAGCTCCTGCAGCCACTTCTACGCAAGCTGGTGGTTATGATCAGAATGGCGATAATTACATCACTGCTGATGAAGTTGAAGAAGAGTTGCGTGAAGATGCAATCGATAAAGTAATCGCAATGCAGAAAAAAGGTGCGTCTCAAAAAGACGTTGATCGTGTCATTAAGAATATGGAACGTACTGTTGAAAGAGATGCAGAAAAAATTATTGATATTTTAGATACAGATGGTGATGAGTTAGTTGAGCCTAACGAATTAAAGTAAAGCTTTTACTTTAGATGAAATAAGTTTCATTTTTGATTGCTGAATAGTTTGATTAATGACTATTTTCAGAAAAATATAGCGTAATTGTAAAAACTGCTTTATAATTCCGTTTCTCGTTGGGGTGCTTAGCTCAGCTGGGAGAGCATCGCCCTTACAAGGCGAGGGTCGGGGGTTCGAACCCCTCAGCACCCACCACAAGACTTGGAGCGGTAGTTCAGTTGGTTAGAATGCTGGCCTGTCACGCCGGAGGTCGCGGGTTCGAATCCCGTCCGCTCCGCCAAATTAAAAAACCTCGAAGCCTTTGGCTTCGAGGTTTTTTTTTGCTTAAAATATGACTCCAGTAGATTTCATTTGCAAAGGTAAGGGAAGTGCTAACTTGGCGTGTAAAATCAAGCAGTCCGGCCTCTTGAGCTCTTGAGCTTCTCGAAAATACTGTTAAAATTAACCATATTATGTCTAAGTTTAATATTAATCTTCACGAAGCAATTTACTCTTTATCTGATGCACTGGATCTGGTCGGTGTTGATCATGTTCATCATGGTAAGCGAGTTGCCTTTATGGCCGCTGAATGTGGAAAAGCTTTAAATTGGTCTGATCAGAAAATTGATGATCTATTTCAAGCGGCAATTCTTCATGATTGCGGAGTTTCAACAACTGCAGTTCATGTTAAATTAGCTCAGTTTGAGTGGGAGCGAGAAAAAGAACACTGCAAACTGGGGGCTAATATTCTGCAAGCCACCCCCGTTTTATCCCATTTATCAGATATTATCTTATATCACCACACCCATTGGTCTGACCTGAAAACGCTTGATATTCCTGAGGATATTAAATTAAAAGCTAATTGTATTTACATGGTTGATAGAGTTGATGTTTCAGTCTTAGGCTTTGTCTCAAATGAAGCTAATATTTTATTGGGTAAGGAAGAAATTAGACAAAAAATAGCGGATAAAAAGAATGACTGGTTTAACCCTGACCTGGTTGATGTTTTTATGCAGGTATCCAATTCAGATGCGTTTTGGTTGTCTTTGGAAAGAGAACATATTTCTGGATATGTATCAACATGGGTTGCTCATGATTTGACTCAAGAAATTGATTTCAATGATCTAAAAAGTATTGTGCAAATATTTTCATACATCGTCGATGCAAAGAGTACGTATACCAGTGAACATTCCGAAGGTGTCGCATGCTTATCCCGCTATTTAGCCGAACGATTTAATTTACCTGAAGAAAATTGCGACCTTATTGAATTGGCTGGGTTATTACATGATATAGGTAAGCTGAGAGTGCCTGATGAAATCATCGAAAAACCATCGAAACTTACGGATATAGAGTACCAAACAATGAAACGTCATAGTTTTGATACTTATAATATTCTTAAACAAGTCAAAGGTTTTGAACAAATAAGCCAATGGGCAGCTGATCATCATGAGCGTGTTGATGCCACAGGGTACCCTAATCATAAAGGTAAAAAAGATTTGTCTATTGAGGCTAGAATTATTGCTGTAGCCGATGTGTTTCAAGCGTTAGCTCAGAGCCGCCCTTATCGAAAAGACTTACCACCCGCTGAAATATTATCCATTTTAAAACAACAAGCGCATACTGGGCACTTGGATAAAGGTATTGTAAAAATGGTTGAAACTTATTTAGTCGAGTGCTGGGAAAAGGCGATGCTGCAAACGAACTAACTAACACACGTTCTTTATGGCGTAGCATTCTTATAAAATTAGTTTAAAGTGAAATTTATGAAGAAAAATAAACCTTGGATTTATCGCCGATTTAGCCTGATATTTCTCCCAGCCACATCATTAATGATGCGGTTAAGCTTCACCAAACGTACAGTTATACTGGCTATCATCACCTTATTTGCTTTTTCAATCGTAACCAGCAATTTATATAATCGTATTAATGCAGTTATCAAAACCTCAGAAAAAGAGCTGATTGGCTTAACTCTCTTATCACCTTTATTTAAAACAGTTCAGTTACTACAACAGCATAGAGGGCTTTCATCAGGTGTGCTTGGTGGAACGGCAACACTGATAGAGCAACGCATAGAAAGACAAAAACAAACTGATGATGCCTTCATTATTTTAGCTAACACACTGCCGTTAATTATTAGTGATTCTGAGCAATGGAAAACAATCATTAATGAATGGAGCTTAATAAAAGAACAAGGGATGACCTGGTCTGTAAAAGAAAATTTTTCCGAGCAGACGCGGATTGTCGATCAACTGCTAATTCTTTCACAATCAATTGCTGATACCTATGCGCTAACTAATGCCCCTGATTTAGGTGTTTTTTATTTACTTAATACGACAATCCATCAGCTTGCCTCAACACAAGAATACCTAGGCCAAACACGTGCTTTTGGCACAGGAATGCTGGCAGAAAAGACGTCTTCTAATCTACAGAAATTACAAATCAACACTCTAATTTCTCAAGCAAATAAAGCGATTCATTTACTGCAGCGTAACCTTAAAAAAACAGCGTTTTATAACCCTTCAATCAAACAAACGATATTACAGTCTGCTCAAGAAACATTTAATAGTTCGCACTATATTTTCGACTTGGTGGAATTAGACATTATTCAAGAGCATTACAGCACCACGCCAAAGGACTTTTTTCAAATAACGACTGACGCTATTGATAATACCTATAAGATCATGTTCAAGGTATTGTTGCCCACGACTGAATTACTGATCAAAAAGCAACGTTCAAATGCCGAACAAGTTCTTATCACTAGTGCCGTTATTGTTGTTCTGATTTTTTTAGTCATTTTATATTTTTCAATAGGGATATATATAGCGACAGTTAAAGGCATTGATAGTATTGCAAAAGCAACATTAGCTTTTGCTAAAGGTGATTTACACTCACGCTTAAAGCCAGCACCTAGAAATGAACTTAACACGGTAATTAAAAGCTTTAATCAGATGGCTGATGAGTTAACGCGTCTTATAAGTGCTGAAAAAGAAGATAAAGCACGTATAAACTCAATTATCGAATCAGCTCATGATGCATTGGTTCAAATAAATGCAGATGGAAATATCACAGGATGGAGCCATCAAGCAGAAGATATCTTTGGCTGGTCAAAAGATGATGTATTAGGTAAGTCTTTGCAAAAGACCATCATGCCTGATCAATATAAAAAGGCATATATTCTAGAGTTAAAGCAATTCTTGCTGGCCCGTAAGGCAACAACAATGAATGAAGTGCGAGAAAAGACCGCACTTCATCGCGATGGTCATGAGTTCCCCATCGAAATTAGTGTCGCCCCCGTTAAAACTCATGAGGGTTATGAATTTAATGCTTTTATTCGTGATATTACCGAACGTAAAGTGATTGAACAATCACTATGGGACAGCGAAGAACGCTACGGAAGTATTTTTGAAAACGCATTAACAGAGATATTTATATTTGATGCAGAAAGCTACAAGTTTATTAAAGCAAACCGTGGTGCCTGTAAAAATATTGGCTATAGTGAAGAAGAGCTAACTCAATTAACACCATTAGATATAAAGCCTGATATGTCGCTAAAACAATTTAATGAATGGGCTGAACCGCTTCGAACAGGTACAAAAGAGATTGTCCATTTTACAGCTGCGCATCAAAGAAAAAATGGCTCACTCTATCCTGTAGAAATTTATTTACAACTCACGCATTTCTTATCAAAACCTGCTTTTGTTGCGATTATTTTAGATATTACCGAAAGGCTAAAAGCAGAAGAGAAACAGCAGTTGTCTGAGAAAGTGTTTAATAACACCAATGAAGGCATTACCATTACAGATGACAAAGGAATTATTTTTGATGTCAACCCTGCATTTAGTGAAATTACGGGGTATAGCCGTGAAGAGGTTGTCGGGAAAAACTCGCGAATATTAAGCTCAGGAAAACAAAATCACGAGTTTTATGCCGACATGTGGCAAACAATTAATGAGCGGGGGCATTGGCAAGGTGAGGTATGGAATCGGACTAAGGGCGGAGAGCTATATGCCGAGTTACTTTCTATTTCGCCTATGCTTGATGATACAGGTAAGGTGTTACATTATGTCGGTATATTCTCAGATATTACGCAGAGTAAAACACAACAAGAATCCCTTAAACAAATGGCGCATTATGATGTGCTAACTCAGCTTCCAAATCGAGTGCTTTTAACTGATAGATTTACTCAAGCACTTGCCCACAGCAAACGACACGAAAATATACTGGCAGTCTGCTTTCTAGATCTGGATGATTTTAAACCTGTTAATGATCTTCATGGCCATAAAGCAGGTGATGAATTATTGATTGAAGTTGCTAAACGAATTAAAAGCACCATTAGAGAGGAGGATACTGTTTCTCGTCAAGGGGGGGATGAGTTTGTTCTTTTATTAGGCGATATTGAATCATTTTCCCAGTGTGAGCATACGCTTAAACGGATTATAGAATCACTTTCTCAGCCTTATCATATTGCTGGCCAATCAATATCTATTAGTGCATCTATTGGCATTACTTTGTATCCTTTAGATAATTCAGATTTTGATACCTTAATGCGACATGCTGACCAAGCAATGTATCAAGCAAAATTAGCGGGGAAGAGCCGTTACCATTTGTTTAGTGCAGAGAAAGATCAACTCATTATTCAAAAAAACATCCAACTTAAGGAAGTGGAGCAGGCATTAATAAACCAAGAGTTTTGTTTGTTTTATCAACCTAAAGTGAATATGAAAACAGGACAAGTTTTTGGTGCGGAAGCATTAATTCGCTGGCTTCACCCTGACAAAGGCTTAATTCCTCCTCTTAAGTTCTTACCCGTTATAGAGGAAACTGAATTAGAAATTCAGGTAGGTAATTGGGTGATTAATGAAGCCTTAAAACAACTTGATGACTGGAGAGGGCAAGGGATTAATATAGAAGTCAGTATTAATATCTCCTCCTACCATATGCAGCACCCTTCTTTTGTTGCTGACCTTCGAGCCGCTATAGCCTTATACCCAAAAGTACATTCAAAGAAGGTCCAGCTGGAAATATTAGAAAGTAGTGCGTTAGGTGATATTCAATCGATAAGTCGTATTATAAAAGCCTGTATTCATGAGTTAGGCGTTAATGTGGCTTTGGATGACTTTGGTACGGGCTATTCATCACTCACACATTTAAGAAGCTTGCCGGCGCAAACGATTAAAATCGACCAATCTTTTGTTAGGGATATGCTTGAAGATCCAAATGACTATGCCATTATTGATGGGATTATCGGCCTTGCAGAATCTTTTAACCGTGAGGTTATTGCCGAAGGGGTTGAAACATCGGATCACGGGTTAATGTTACTTGCAGCAGGCTGTTATGAAGCACAAGGTTATGGCATTGCACGCCCAATGCCAGCCGATAAAATTCCAACATGGTTATCTGGCTATAAGCCGAATACACAGTGGACAGCATTTGTTGAAAATAAATACTCAGCAAAACAAATTAAGATACAGCTACTTTTACTAAGTTTAAAGCACTGGAAAAAAAGCTTTGAAAATAACATACGGTCTGAGCCAGGTAGTGTTGCTAAATGGCCTCAGTTAAAAAGAAAAAAATGCCATTGTGGTATTTTTATTAAACAAGCTATCCAAGATAAACTCTTTGATGAGTCGTGGATAAAAGAACTTGAAGCGGCGCATAATGCGATGCACAATATTGCCGATGGTTTATTTGATCAATATCAAGAAGGTAAGGTAGGCAGTGCAAGAAATGGGCTAGATAAACTTCAAATAGCTGTCGACAAAATGACGGATATTTTGGAGCAATATGAAAAATAAATCTGCCAATTATCATTGCCTTAGATAAAAGAAGTGTAACTTCTCATTATTAAAGGGTACAGGCAGTTTTTCCAGTGCGTCATTCCTGCGTGCTGTTAGCAGGAATCTATGCTCAACGTAGATTCCCGATAAAAGACTTTGGGAATGACGATGTTTTACATGTATTTGCCTGTGAATAATGAGAGGTTACAAAGAAGCCTATCGACAGGCTGGTTTGGGTCGTTAACAGCCCGTCGGTGAACAGCACTACGAAAAGTCGCCAATGGCGAAAATATCTCCTTAATGAGTTATTGTAAGCTTCAACAGAATCCCAGAGTGGGCGCACTAGATGAACACACGATTAATTACCTTATTTCCGTTAGGATCCCTGTTATTATCGATAACGGCATATTTTTACCCTGTCTTATTTGTTGATGCAAAAGTAGCTATTATTCCTTTATTGGCTTTAGTTATGTTTCTTATGGGCATGACATTAACTTGGGCGCACTTTAAATCCGCATTGAAGCAGCCAATTATTATTTTGCTGACTGTTATTATTCAGTTTGTTTTTATGCCATTGTTTGCCTATGGTTTGGCGCAGTCGTTTAATTTATCAGGAGCACATACCATCGGCCTAGTTTTAGTCGGTTGTAGTGCTGGCGGCACGGCTTCAAATGTGATCTGTTATTTAGCCAAAGGTAATGTTGCCTTGTCTATTTTAATGACTATGGCCTCGACATTATGTTCCGTAGCTGCCATGCCATTATTGAGTTTTTTATATTTGGATCAAAGTGTCGCCATACCTGTATTGTCGATGATGCAAAGTATTTTAATGATGGTCTTAATTCCAGTGTTATTAGGCACTATGCTTAATTCGTTTTATGGACATTGGTTTGAGCGTATACAAGGAGTTTTTCCTGCATTATCCAGCATTGCTATTGCTTTGATTATCGCGATTATTGTTGGGTTGAACCAACAAAACTTTTCCGTTGTGTCTCTATCGGTGTTTTTTGCTGTTGTTTTGCATAATAGCTTAGGAATGACAATAGGCTATCTTATTCCACGGTTATTAAAGTATGACGCTGCGATTTGTCGCACAGTTAGCATTGAAGTGGGAATGCAGAATTCAGGCTTGAGCGTAGCTTTGGCAATTAAGTATTTTTCTGTTTCAGCAGCATTACCAGGTGCCATGTTTAGTATCTGGCATAATGTATCAGGCTCTATTTTGGCAAGCTACTGGCATCAGAAGGGAGAAAAACTAAAGAAGTAACATTTAGTTATTCGTACTATGAAAAGTCGCCAATGGCGAAAATGACCTAATGAATTACCGTAAGTCTTAACAGAATGCTTTAAGTTAGGTAAAGTATTACTTGATGAGTCACCTAGTGGCATGAACAAGTAAACTAGAAAAACTACAGGTCATGAAAAAAGCAATTATTTACCTACACGGATTTAATTCCGCTTCATTAGATTTAGATGGCAATCTGCTAACCAGCAAGGAAAAGCTTCTGGTTATGCAGGGGTTTTGTATACAAAAGGATATTCTACTTTATACGCCTAATGTTGATTACCGAGATTTTGAAGGCCTCGTAGAAGATATGCTGTTTGAGTGGAACCAGTATTTAGATCAATCTTATGATGTGGTTTTTATGGGCTCATCCATGGGCGGTTTTGCCAGTGAGTACTTGGCTATGAAGACTGGGTGTAGGGCGATTATGATTAACCCTGCGATCACACCAAGTAAGTTGTTACCTCAATTTATTGGAGTTACAGAGAATTCCGAGACAGGGCAGGCCTATCATTGGGATCAAGGCCATTGTGACCAATATAGGCAGTACGAGAAAGAACTAGAAAATACTAATCAAGCTATTGATAGAACCATCTTATTGGATATGGCTGATGAGTTGATCGACGCTAAAAATACGTTATTCAAATACCAGGAAAAAGAAACAGCTAATGTTGTTACCTACGATGGTGGCTCGCATAGTTTTGAACATATTAGAGAGGCGCTGCCAACCATTGAGCGACTAATATTTGATGCGGGTAGCACATGAAAGTAGCTGCATAATCAGGCGGCGCGAGTTTAATGTATTAATTACGTAATGACTGACTGTAATCAGCCATTAGCAGTCACTCAAAGAATTTAGGGGAAGTTAGATTGCGGCTTATATTTGAGCTATTGAATGTTACTTAGATCTGTTTATCTTGTAATTAATACATGTTATCCCGTTTAGACTTGTTGGCGTTAAGCCTTTTTCTTGATAGAAAACAAATACAGGGGTGTAAGATATGCAGATCGGGATAATAACTTGTTAGGTTTTTACAAATTGTATTTAAAATCACCATTTAATAAGGAATAATGTGAATGACAAATAAAATTAGAGGTTTTAATGTGATCTCCGAAGAAAACCGAAAGGAGAGCAATAATGCTGTTTTACCCAAACGCTCTACAGAAGGCTCGGCAGGGTACGATTTTTCAACACCTCTAGAAGTAACAATTGCAGCAAATGGAAAAAAAACGATTTGGACTAATATAAAATCTTATATGCAACCAAATGAAGTATTAATGATTTATGTTAGAAGTTCTATTGGTATTAAAAAGGGATTAACTTTAGCTAATGGAACTGGGGTTATAGATTCAGACTATTATAATAATTTAGGGAATGAAGGAAATATTGGTGTTTGTTTAGTCAATAATTCTAATACAGATATTGTGTTAAAAAAAGAGGAACGTATTGCGCAAGGAGTGTTTTTCCCATTCCTAATTTCCGATGATGATGACATAAATTTGAAAAGGGTTGGTGGTATAGGTAGTTCAAGTAATTAAAATATTTCTACAATAGTTTTATATAAAGGGAAAAATGTGTCACTTTTAACAGATTCTGATTTAGAAAAAATACTGGTTAAAGAAGAAAAATATTCTTCTGATGAAAATCTAATTATTTCACCTTTCTCAAATGATTCATTAACTCCCGTTGGATATGATTTGAGAGTTGGAGAAACAGCTGCTATATCAACTAAATCAGGTCGAATACAGTTGGTTGAAGGTGAGAGTTTTACAATACCGGCAAGTTCCACTGCACTTGTAGCCACCTTGGAAAATATTGGAATGCCTCGAGATAGGTCATTATCAGCACTTATTGAATCAAAGGTAACTAAAGTATCAAAAGGTTTATCTCATATATCGACAACTGTTGATCCTGACTGGAAAGGAAATCTACTTATTGCAATTCATAACCACTCAAGTGAAAAGTTTAAACTGTCGTATGGAGAAACATTTTGCACCATAGTTTTTATCAAAAACTTATCACCGTCAAATAAACCATGCGATAAGCAGCCAGGAAGATTAGATGTGTTTTTGGAGAAATTTGAGGAAGAGAGTGCTAGAGCCGCAAAAAAACGTACTTTTAAAGAATTCTTACCACCTGCCGTAGTTCTTGCGTCCGCAGCTTTAGGGTACCTTGTATTTGGAAATACTATTGCACTTGCAGCGTCCGTAGCAGTAGGAGTTGCTATCTCTCAATATATACAAGCTAAGTTACAATAAAGAAAGCTAACCAGTGCCCAGCCAACTTGTTGCTGGCACACGCATTTAATGTAAAAAATTACGAAAGGTACAAGATGAAGATGAGTAAAATTAGACAGACAAACTTAGTGGCATCAGGCTTTCTTGCGGGAATTCTAATGGTGATTTCATTTGGTCAAGGGCCCGCCGATGCGGCGGCTCAGTCAACTACGACTTGCGCTCAGTGGGAGGTCAGGACAAGTCGTGCGGCAGATGGCTTAGCTCACGGTACTGCAATTCTTATGCCCGCTGGTTATGAACCATATGGTGCGCAGAACGGAGGAGATATTGTGTACCTCCGTCGATGTGCGAATTGAGCCCGTTTAGGTCGCGTCGTGCTAATTTCCACCTAACCAAGTGCTCAACCTGAGCGCGGGATGCGTGCTCGTTTTTTAAGGTTAGTTTATATCAAAGCTCATCGCGCTGTTGAAGTTTATTGTCTATCCTCCCGCGTCAGGTGAGCTTGTCGTTTTCCGGTTATTCTTGACTGACCGCTGTGGGTCGGTAAGCGACCTATCAATATACACTTCCAACATACTTCTAAATCACAAATATAAACGGTCGCTTGTCAGCCATGAGCGGGCATTCAAAGAATTAGGAAAAGTTAGGCTTGCTCTACACTTAGGCATACTGAATCTTATTCAGATCTACTTGTCTTGTATTACTGTATGTTAACTCGTTTAGTGTTACTGGCTTTTATAGTATTTATTGCCATAATGTAGAAGGTGGAGTGTATGATAAGCAGCTCTGAGACAATGACTTGTTAAATGCTAAAGGAAAAACTTAATGGCAAAGTTGAAGAATGACGCTATAACACAGGATGATATAAATAAATACCTTTCTTCGTCTTCCGATTTCGCCTTTGAAGTTCAAGTGTTAAGAAAATTAATTACGCTTGGTTTTGATTGCGAGCACGCCGGAACATACGAAGACCCAATCACAAAAAAAACAAGAGAATACGATATTCGCGCTAGAAAGTGCTTGTATTCTGGTAATGATCTCCAGCTTAACATCATACTTAGCGTTGAGTGCAAGAACTTAAGAAATAACTTCCCTCTGATCATGCACTGTATGCCTCGTATAGAAAATGAAGCTTATGTGGATCTTATTTGGAGCTCTTTTGGGCCCTATACTTCTAATGAATCAATATGTGTTCGCTTAGAAAATGAAGATTGCCTATATCGAAAATTCCAGGCAGCAGGTAAGTCTTGTGATCAAGTGGGAAGAAAGGCGCATGACGGCGAGATAGTAGGTAATGATGGGGATGTATTTGAGAAAATAAGTCAAGCAATTAATGCAGCTTACGATTTAGTCAAAGAAGCGCATTTACCATCTAGTGAAGAAATTTTTGTTGTTACAGTTGTTATTCCAGTTCTTGTGGTACCTAATGAACGTATCTGGTCTGTGTCATATAAACAAACAGGAGAAATTGAGCAAGATCCAACAAGAGTAAAAAATATAGAATATTACATTGGTAAGAGTTGGTCTATTGAACACGAAGGAAGCTTGGAGCAATACTATTTGTCACATTTAGAAATAGTTCAAGTCGATGAAATCAATAATATGATTGAGAAATATACTCAAACCCCTTTATTTAATTCTTCAAAAGAAAAAGAACTTCTCCAGAGATACTTAAAGGTTGAAAAATAATGGAATCTATTTCGCATTTAAACAATTGCTCCAACCAGGACGTTCTGATGTCACGCCTGTTAAGCTGACGTTATTTGCGTAAAACCAATATATCTATCAGGCCGCAATGGGTCGATTACTGTCTTTCAATCTAGGATCTTAATCACGATTGATTTTCTAAAATTTCAGGTGTGGTCTAAGTTACTACAAAATAAGGGCCTCTATCTGCGCATAGGTATCTACCAACTTTTTGACATTAAAATACAATGAGTTGCAAGTCAGGGTAGCTTTCTTTCCTGTTAGAGAGGGCTGGGGTGAGGAGAACAAAATCAAGGCTTTATCTTATTTTCCCCTCATCCAGCCTTCTCCCACTGGAGAAGGCTTTTAGACTTGTGTAGATCCTATGCCATCTGCATGGGGGGTATAGCCTGAGAGGCAAGCGGTTTAACTCGACTAAATTTCCGCCTCAGTTAAATAACAGCCTGGGTCTTCTGCCCAAGCGTCGCCATACACTTGTTGCGCTCTAACGCGGGTATTACCATTGCAAATCGCTTGATAAGTACATGTTGCACAGCGGCCTTTTAACGGGCGTGGTGATTGTTTCATGCCTGCCATTAGCGGGTCAGACGTATCTTGCCAGATTTCTGAAAAGGGGCGTTGTTGTGCGTTACCTAAATCATAATGCCACCAAAATGTATCGGGGTGGACGTTACCTAAATTATCAATATTAGCGACATTCACCCCAGAAGCATTGCCGCCCCATTGTTCTAGCTTGGCCTGAATATGTTCGGCTTGTTCTGGAAAACGACGCTTTACCCAGTGCAAAAAATACACGGCATCGGCATCATTATTGCCGGTGACAATTTCTCTGTGTAGTCCTTGTAGTTCCCATTCTAGACATTTTTCAAACAGCGTATCCATCACTTCACGAGTCATGGTAAAAAATGCATCAGTTTTACGGTTTTTATTGCCACGACCACCATAATTAAGGTGTGATAGATAAAACTTGTCTAAGTCTTCATCATCCATTAATTGCAACATCGCAGGGAAATCCTGTACGTTGTCTTGGGTTAATGTATAACGAATGCCTGCTTTGATTCCTTGTTGCTGACATAGGTGAATGCCACGAATCGAGGCATCAAATGAGCCTTTTTGTTGGCGGAATGCATCATGAGTTGCACCAACACCATCTAAACTAACGCCGACATATTGATAATTAATCGCGGCAATTTGTTGAATATTTTGTTCAGTAATTAATGTGCCATTACTGGATAGTGCAACATAAAACCCCATATCGCGTGCGCGTTGAGAAATCGTAAAAATATCAGGGTGCAATAAAGGCTCACCGCCCGATAAAATCAACACGGGCACTTTAAAGGCTTTTAAATCATCCATGACTTTAAAAATAGCCTCGGTACTGAGTTCTCCTGGAAAATCAATATTCGCTGAGGTGGTATAGCAATGTTTGCAGGTTAGATTACAGCGACGAATTAAGTTCCAGATAACGACTGGTGCGGCAGGTTTACGGGCTGGTTTTAGCGGAGTAGGGTGTAGTACCTCGCGCATAAATTGACTAAGACGAAACATTATTTAATCCTTAAACCGGTTTTTTTTAAAATGCGTGTGCTGTATAACACCTCATGCGCGCGGCAGTGTTCGCCCAGTAATTTAGCTATTTGTTGGATTTGTTGTTCGGCAGCATCGGCAGTTTTGCCATGAACCATAGCGAATAAATTATATGACCAATCAGGCAAATGACGTGGGCGATGATAGCAATGGCTGACAAACTCTAAAGCACCTACTTTTTTTCCTAACTGATCAATAAAGGCGTCGTCGATATCCCATACGGTCATGCCGTTATGTTTATAGCCTAATTTGTAATGATTAGGAATGGCACCGATACGCCGAATAATGCCAAGCTCTTGCATGCGTGTTAAGCGTTGCATGAGCTCGTCGGCGCTAATACCAATTTGTTCGGCAAGGGTTTGGTAGGGCTCGGGCGTTAGCGGCAATCCAGTTTGGCTGGCGCTGATAATTTTACGGTCTATTGCATCCATTAGGCTTCCAGTTTTAAGCCGACAAAGTATTCTTGTATTTTTGGCATGTTATAGACAGTTAACCCCGTTTGAGCTTCAATTTGTTTAATCACTTGTTGGATTTGTTCAGGTGTTTCGGTGGCTAAGACAAACCACATATTTAAGGTATGCTCACGCGCGTAATTATGCGCCACTTCAGGAAAGGCATTAATAATTTCGGCAATAGAATCGTAGTTGTCTTCGGGGGCTTTAACCGCAGCTAAAGTAAGTGCACCGCCCATCTGTTCGGCATGAAACATCGGGCCAAAGCGGGATAATATTCCCTTATCTAATAACCTCTGTAAGCGCTTAATTAATGCCTGTTCGCTGATATTTAAAGTCTCGGCTACTTTTTTATAAGGTGAAGGGCAAATAGGAAAGCCATCTTGTAAGCTGTTAATAATTGCGCGGTCTATTTCGTCCATTATTGTTTTTATAGGGTTGCTGTAGGAGCGATTTTAGTCGATATTTTCGGGGTTAAAGCCACTTCCACGGGGGAAATAAAGTGCCCCGCGCTGTTTAAAACAGCGGCGGCTAAATAAAATATCATGTGCATAATTTTCTAAAGCACAGTTTTCAATGAGATAACTTAGCTGCTGCAGTACTTTCTCACGGGTTTTGCCATGAATCATGCAAAACAAGTTATATGGCCATTGGTCGTCGTGACGCGGGCGTTGATAGCATAAGTTAATAAAGTGAAACTGACTTATCCGTTGCCCCATGTCATTGACGAGTGTATCTGGCATATCAAAAACCACCATCGCATTAGAGCGATAGCCTAGACGGCGGTGTTTGACGATCACGCCGAGTCGTTTAATTAAGCCTTGCTGTTTGAGCTTGCTAAGGCGTGCGATGACTTCGTTTTCATCTAAATCTAACTGTTCAGCAATGAGCGCATAAGGACGTGAGGCAATCGGTAGGCCTTCTTGTACGGCAGCAATTAATTGTAAGTCTATCGGCTCTATCATGCGCTAACGAGAAGGTCTTCTTCTTGAGGATCTAAATTGAGTTGAAAACCTAAGTTAATAAAATAATCTTCTAGCAAGGGCAATTGCATGGTTTTAAAGCTTGTTTGTAGTTCAATTTTCTCAATAACGCTGGATAGATGTTGTTGATCGCTGGCAATAAGGACAAACCAAAGATTAAAGCGGTGCTCGCGTTCATAATTGTGATTTACTTCGGGAAATTGACTGACAATATCCGCGACTTTAATTATGTGTGATTCGGGGATAGCCATGGCAACTAAGGTGCTGATACCTAGTTGGTTTGGCTGGATAATCGGTCCGATACGACTAATGAAATCTTGCTCTGATAAGGCAGAAAATGCTGCGAGTACTTCCTCTTCGGTTACGCCTAAGGAATTGGCAATATCCAAATAAGGCGTAGGCGATAACGGAAAATCTTGCTGATAATCATTGAGCAGTTGTTTGTGTAATGTGGGTAGCATTTCGATTCAACGATTACACATCGAGGTGTATTTTATTGCTAGTATATTGGTGCACTAGCATTTGAATAATATTTTGATAGGGCACGCCATTTTCAAGGCTTTTTCTTTTTAATTCATAGAGATCATTTTCAGGTAATCTGATTGAGACTGCTTTTTTTTTCTCCTGTTTGATATAGCTTTGTAACTCTAAAGTTCTTTGTTGTAGATCACCTGTACTGTGCCACTCGCCATTTTCAACGCTCTCTAAAATACCTTGCTCATATTCGTCTAACTTGTATTCAGTCATTGTGTTTCTCCGTGTTGTAGCGCTTGTTCATTTTACGAGAAGGGATAATGGTTTTCAAAAAAATGGTATGCTCATCTTCAACATACGGCACGATATAAACATAGTTTTTAATGCTTATGAGTATGATCAAAACTGACTGATTGGGGTATTTTTCGGTGTTTGGGTGCGCCAGATTAGCAAGTATATTATTTGAATTTATGGCGAGATATACATCTTCAAAACCAACGGCCCTTTCTTTTTTTAATTGAGCATTCTTTTCAGGAGAAAAGCGTATTTGTTTATTTTTAAATAGCATACATTGTATATTATTTGTGTTGTGTAATAAAACTCATTGTGCCTTACAACCCCATCTTATGCGCCCGTGAGCTAAAAAATATACCACTGGGCTTATTCGCAGGTAAACGGCTTATCTCTTTAAAGTTGTTGGTATTATAAATAATCACTCGATTATCATCGCGCGCGGAAATCCAGACCTTTTCACCGCGTGGGGTAAATTCCATATGTAAAACAGCTTTTCCGGGCGTTAAAGATTGAATTATCTGTAGTTCTTTAGCATCAATTACTTGTACTTCGGCATTATCGGGGAATGCAAAGTTCACCCAGATTTGCCGACCATCGGGACGTGCCATAACAAACACCGGCTGACCGGTCACGGGAATGCGTTTAACTAATTGCCAAGTACTTTGATCGACGACCAAGACTTCATGTTGTCCTACGGCTGGGACAAACATTAAATTACCCGCCATTGCCCAACCTTCTAAATGCGGCATTTTATACACGGGCATTTTTTCATCATTTTTACCATAATCAGGCAAAATGCGCTTTACGCCTTTTTCGGGAGACCATAAATCTAATAAAGCTAAACCACGATCACCAAATAAACCGGCAATATAATAACGACCATCAGGCGAGAGCAGGGCATCATAGGGCTGTTTGCCAATGTTTTTAAATTTCTCAATTTTTGCTTGTGTTGGGTCTTTAAGGTCGACAATCCAAATTTCACCGGCATCAAATAAGCTGAAAATAAACTTCTGATCCGGTGCATCGACTAAGCCAACCACTTTGGATAATTGTTGGTCATCATATAAAGCAGGAATATTTGCGACTAATTCCAGTGTTTCTGTGGAGAAAATTTTAACGCCGCCGGGCGTGTAATTAGATACCGCAATCAACTTGCCATCTTGGGAAATGGCGCCGCCAATACTGTTACCTGCCTGAATAATACGTTTGGCTATTTTATCTTGTAGTAAGTCAATTTTAGTCAGTCCGCCATCACGACCAAAGATAAACGCATAACGGGCATCGCGAGAATAAACGATAGAGGCATGAGATAAATCGCCTAGACCTGAAATTTTGCTGATGCTGTTATTTGTGCTGGTATTGATGATTTGTATGGCCGCAGGTTCGCGCTCAATAATTATCCCTAAATCACCTGTTCCACGTAATTCAGTACAGCCGAATTGGCTAAAAGCGAGGCTAATGAGCAGAGGAAATTTGCTGAAGCGTAAGCAGGAGAATGAGTGTTTAATCATGTTGTTTTTTTAGTAATGTCTGAATAAACCAGCGAGTTTCTTGTTCGGTGATAAAAGGTTTCCATGGCGGCATCGCTGTGCCTTGGCGACCATTTTGGATAGTCTCTAGCAAATAATCATCAGGTTTATTTGCTAAATCTTGCGCTAATAAAGAAGGCCCGAGTCCGCCTTTTAAAGTTAATCCATGGCAAGAGCCGCAATCATGCCTGAGCATATTGCGCAGCTCTTTTTGCCTGTCCTGAGAAGGGGGAATCGCGAAAGCGGGTGCTGTGCTAATAAAACATAAGCTTAATAATAGAGCTAGGCGATTATGCGACCAAGGAGTATACATTTTATTCTAGAATTTTGCGTGCATTGCTCGCTTGTAGCGGACGATTATTGGGAGTATCAATAATATGACCAAAATGCTCAATTTGCCCTGCGGCAGCTGTTGGTGGTTGCTTTAAAACTAACCATAAAACATTTTCAGTGCAAGGGGGTGTTGTTAGTGAGCCATTGTATCGATAATAAGCCAAGTCATTTGGCAAAAGGCCTTTTGCTGATATGGCTGGTAATTGATTGTTTTTTACGTCTGCTTTTTCAGGCATTAATGCCCAAATGTCTTTGAGTGTTGGGTTTTCCATGCCTTTCGAAAACATAATTGAGAGTACCGCTAAATTACCTAATTTATCGGTATGCGTTAACTGTGCTTCTAAAGGATATGATTTGCCGTCGATCTGATTTTCACTAGGTGAGTGAAATTGCAACTGATTTAACTCATACTTATGATCATTGATGGATAAGATGCTGCCGCGTTGAAAGTTAACTTGAATCGTATGGCCATTATTAACAATGTCACTGGCATTGGTGTTATAACGCACTGTCAGTGGTGCTAATTTGGCATCAACAAAGCCGCTAAGGTTAATCGGTGATTGGTCTGTTCCGGTAGTACAAGTGGCGTAATTTGAACTTAAACTGCCCCAGTTTTCAGGGCCTTCTTGTCCAGAGTATGCCCACGCTGCTGGTTTAGGTTGGTTGATTAGTGCACAGCCTGAACTTAGTAAGGCGATTGTTAAGAAACTTAATTTTATTTTCATAGGAGGTATTTCTCGTTCCCAAATGCTATTTAGGAATACATGGTGAAAAGCTATGCTTCGTGGGTGCTGAGTTGGTATTTGTCACAGCAGGAGCTGCTGAACAATGTATTCCCAAGCTGAGCTTGTGAACAAGTTTTGTAGGGTGGGCAATGCTTTTTTGCCCACCATTTTAAATACAAATCCTATTGTGTAGTATGGCTCAACGATAAAGAACCTTGTTTTTCATTATTTGGTGGGCAAAAGAAAGCTGCCCACCCTACGCCTAATATTAAGGCTTTAAGCGACTGTAATACGAGGCAATATTATCAATATCACGATCAGACAATGAACCCGCAATATTATTCATAATATCCGATACTCGTGTTTTATCACGGTATTGTTTTAAGGCGTTTTCCATATACTCTTCATTACGCCCTGCTAAAGGCGGGAAGGGTGCTTCTGCGCTAGTTTTGCGTATGCCATGACATTGCGAGCAAACCGCAGCGGCTTTAGACTTTCCAGCATAAATGCTGGTTGCATGACTGGTCGCACTAAAGCTAAAAACCAGTAGCGTAGCTAGGGAATAAGTAAGTAGTTTCATTGGTCTTACTCCATTTCGTCAGGTGATAACCCACGAGTCATATATTTCACACGGCCACGGGAGAAGATACCTGCGGGGCTTTCCATTTGTATCGAGCCAGTTTTTTTCAATGAAGTTGAATCGTAAACGACCACTTCATCACCGGCATAACCTGCGCTGACATATAAAGACTTACCGTCGGCACTGTATTCTGGGAAGTAGGCATGACCGCCGACATCTAAAGTTTTAACGACTTCTAATGATTTTTTATCAATCAATTGAATAGTACGAGCGCGTCTGTCTTTAGTAATAATATCCACGGCAACATAAGGCGCATTAGCATGAGCGGCTGGTGATTCTGTACCACCAGAAACAGGCACTTGTTTAACCAATTTCATAGTATCTAAATCCCAAACACTAACCACGGTTTTATCACAAGTACCGAAATTAGTACCAAACCCTAATGTACGACCATCAACCTTAATAGCTGCACCGCCACCTACATGGGGTACACAGCCTGCTGGTAATTTTTTGATGATTTTACGTTTTTCTAAATCAATCGCGGTAACAATACTGTCGTCATACGAGGCAACCATTAATTTTTTGCCTTTATGGGTTAAGAAAGCATCATGCAAATGACGACCCACATTTTTGATTTTAGTGACTGGGAAATCGTCTTTTAAATCCACGACCCAAACTTGTCCAGCATTCTCTAAAGCAATTGCGAAAATATCAGCATACGGTGTACCAATCACCATGCCTGAATCAGAGCTGACCATTTTGCCGTCAGGATCAATGCCTTCTAATTCAAACTGCTTTAAAGGCTCTAAAGTGTCTGCGTCTAAAATAACGGCGTTATGCGGTACGAAAGAACCAGCCATCAAATATTTCCCGTCACGAGAAATACCGATGCCTGGGCCATTCCACCCAGTCTTAATACTGCGTACCGCTTGCATGGTGTATAAATCAACTTTATAGATTTCAGCGGTATCGGTTTTTACATAAGCCCAGCGCTCATTAGCGGGACTAAATTCGATAATATGTGCGGCTGTTATTGTAGGGATAACACCGATTTGTTGGTGTGTTTTACTATTAATAAATACCGCTTCTGAACCATTACCACGACCGTATTTTCCGCGTGCAGCAACGCCGATAATATCGTCCATGCTATCGATTTTAAAGGTCGGTTTATTCGGTAGTTTAGACTCGTCTTTAACATAAATTTTTAACGAAGCTTTCATGTCTTTAATAGTGAAAGCTGGGTTGGCTAGTTTGGGCGTGCTTTGTAAATGCTTCACCATGTCGCGAATATCACTATCGGATAAACGACCGAAGAACGGAGGCATTAAAGTTTCAAAGCTGCCGGTCATAATTAAAGTACGTAAAGCCGTTGGGCTACGACCTTTTAAGGTTTCGGAATTCAACGCTGGAGCTAAATAACCACCATGATCAGCACCGTGGCAGCTGGCACAGTTATCTTGATAAAGTTGGTGCATTTTATGCTTAGTATCGGTTTTAGCGAACGTGTTTGCGCTAAAGAGTAGGCTGATACTCGCGGCCAAAATGGATTTTTTAAGTGTTGTTATTTTTAGTTCCATGTGAATTCCTATTGCCTGACGATATGATGTGGATTCGATGTTTTTAAATTAAACCATGAAAAGCAATATAACGCATCTTTGTAATGCATTAAAATATGCGTATAGTTGGTGCTGTTAAAAGTTATCGATTCGATATTACTTTATTCGTTAATGCTATTGTTTGTCAATAGCTAAAGAGAGTCTCTAAAAATATAACTATGCAAAAAAACATTTATGAGTTGATCGAGCGTATGGCTGCTTTGATTCGCTCAGAAGAACGGAAAAAATGTACCGAATTAGGGATACAAGCCGTTCATTTTCAAGTCCTAGATTATTTATCGCGCTGCAATAAATACAGTGATGCGCCTGCTGCTGTCGCCTTATATTTAGGCATGACACGAGGTACCGTATCGCAATCTTTAATTATCCTTGAGAAAAAAGGCATGATTAAGAAAACAGTCGATAGTGCAGATAAGCGTAAAGTGCATGTTAGTTTATTGCCTGCTGGTATTGATATCCTAGAAAAGGCAAAGCCTACGACACTCTTTACTGATGCCGCTGTAGAGTTAGAGCGCTCCTCACCCGAATTAATTAATGAAGAAGGTTTTATTATGGCTTTAACGGCTTTGCAAAAAGCGAATAAGTCGCAGTCTTTTGGTATGTGTGCCACTTGTAAAAATTTCACTCGTACAGAACAGGGTTTTTATTGCCAGTTAACGAAAGAAGCCTTAACCCAAATGGATAGTGAGAAAATTTGTCAGGAGCATCAGGTTCCTTAGGTCGCGCAGGCATAGATTTCTTGGTTTGACCTAAGCGACCTAGAATTATGTTTAACTTTTTCCTGGAAGCATACCAACCGACCCAGGTTTAATGCGTTTGCAAGCCACTGTAATATCTTTTATATAGCATTTTTGCAGCCCTTTTTGATCGCTGCATTCGTTACAGGTCAGCTCGCCTTGATCTTTAATGGCTTCAACATGCCAGCCATAGCCTTGTGTTTGGCAGAATTTTTTAGAATAACTTCTGAGTTTAGATGGTTTTTTTGCGTACATTTTTGCTTTTTCTAAAGACTCACACTTAATTGGTGGGATCGTGTTGGCCATTAAATCGCGATAAATATATTCGGTGGCAAAAGTTGCACTGGAAAAAAAAGATATTGCCAGTAATCCGGCAAGAGCATTAATTTTCATAAGGTTCTCCACTGTTATTATTGTTATGTGTGAATGATCTGTTAATTGTCGCCGTAATTATTTAAAACACGAATATTCATCAAACGATTTTCCTCGTCTAATTGCTCTTTTATCGGTGCAAATTTATCTGACTCACTACTTTTGACAGCCAACAAAACTGAGACAAAAATAATAGCGGCGAGTGCAATGTATAACATGGAATAATCTTTCTCTTTTGTTGTTTCAGTCATTTTCTTATCCTCTAATTTTTTAAGTCAGCGATTGCTCGCCAATGTTCATATGAAAGACTTTTCTGTTAAGGAATGAGACTAAGCAAGCTGCAAATCTCGCCTTCTGTGAGAGTGGCTTTAGTCTCGATGACTACGTGATGAAAAGTTGTAGGACTCATTATTATTTTCCTTTTATTAAAAAAGAATCGAGTCGCTACTATAGAAGGATGCGCATAGGGCTGTCAAATAAATATCGAGTCGATACTTATTTTAGGGTAGGATATTTGTCTTGATCAATACTCTTGCAGGGGAGTTATTGAAGAGATTAATTCAACTGATAGTTGCTGGAATAGTTTGAGTATTCGACCTGATCAAAAGCACCGGTTTGTTGTAAATAAGCAAGGCCGCCTATAAGGCCTAATACAACAATGACAGCAAAACCAATTTTCCAGGCACTATAAGGTCGTTCACCTTGCACTTCACCGGTACGACCATTAATGACAAAGCGATAAGGCTTATCTCGGTACATAAAAGCGGCTGACCAAATTGGGAGCAGACAATGTTTATACGTGACTTGGCTATGCTGGGTGTTGACTTGATGGATACGTTGATGATCACCGCCGATGTCATAGGCAATATCCTGGCGAATCATGCCATCCATGACCTGTTTGGCGCGGTCAAAGCCTTCATCTAAGTTGACTTGATATAATTCACTCTGAAAACCACTGATATAGTTTTCATCATAAGGCACTAGGTTTTCTAAATCCCAAGGCTGTAAACGGTCAAGAATTTGTCGAGGTAGGGATAAGCTAGCACCAATTAAAACATCATCAAAAAATCTTGATACTCGCCCTCGAACATTTGTCCAACGTATTTTTGACACTCGTTTTACTGTGGAAACTTTGCGGCCGTTTTGTATATAGCTGACACGCTGATTAACATAATAAGTGTCACCTCTTGCGCCTGTGTAAGTGCTATTTGTATGGCTGTCATAAGTCCAATAGGGCAGGTAGATACCGGTTAGTTTCGTGTCTGCGCGTGCATATTTTTTGACTTTGTTAGGCGCAAACCATAATTTATTAAGCCATAGACTGAATTGTTTTTTTGCGTGCACTTCTTCAATTAAAAAAGGGAGTAGCGACTTGGGCGGGAGTGGTTTGTTTTTTTGCGGGCTAATAACAATATCAGTACCACAAAAAGGGCATTCACCAGCATGTATACTGGCAGAAAATTTAAAACTTGCACCACACGATTCGCAGTGTGCTTGATTATTGACTTTGCTAGGTTGTGTTTCTTCTAGTTCGCGTAAGGCTTTAGCTAAGTCATATTCTGCAATGCGCTCTTGTTTGGCGCTAATATCATTTGTTTGGCCGCAGTAATCACAAACCTGTTGCTGCGTACTGGGCTGATATTTTAACATCGAGCCACATTGAGAGCAGGGGAATTGCTTGTGTGTAGATGGTGATTTTATTTTAGTAATTTTCACGTATCTATAGGGGTAGGGCGGACTTTAGTCCGCTTGTTGACATTGATATTAAAACGAATTGAGGTTTCTAATTATTTTGCCGTTTAACTTCATCAAGTGTTTTTCCATCTTTATATTTCCATTCAATCCATCCATTTGCTCTACGAGCTAATACAACAGCCGCAGAAGCACTCGGCGAGGAAAAGATATGGTCTTTAGTGAATAGTAAAATACCTTCTTTTTCTATAAGCACGCCACTTTCTTTTAAATCACTTCTCATTCCAATGATCCAGCTTCCTGCTGTTTTTGACTCTGTTAAGTTACACTTAGAACCTGCAAAAATAATGATGCCATCTTCAGTGTACTCTCCTTCTGCATAAGCCTCTTTACCTTTACATACAATCACTTCTTTTGTTTTAGGTTTTTTAATTTCGTCAAAGACGGGATATCCTAATGTTGAAGCTAGAACCTGAATGGTATCAAAATTATCGTATAAGTCAGCCTCTACCGGTTCTGAAACATGAGGTTTACTTGGCGAATTACCATTTTCTAATGTGTAACGATTTGCTTTTATCGCCACTTCACAGCATAACCATTCAAGAAACTTTATATGAGTTTTAGTAAAATACTGTGTTTTAGAAATAAAGGCGACGGCATGAGTCCAGAAATCCTTAGACTTATTATGTTGTTTTAATCGGGATAAACAATTTTCAGCTTCTCCAATATAAACCTGAGGCTTTGATTCTTCGCTTCCAAAAAGAAGATAGACACCTACATTATTTAGCTCACCTCTTTTAGCTGATTCATCCAATTTAGATCGAGGGATTAGAATGGCTGATACGGTTCTGCTTGTAATTTCAGCAATCTTCAAACTTCTTGGGTTTCCATCAGGAAGATATATTTGAATTGTTTTTCCTGTTTGCTTCATTATTTATTTCGTTTAGCTAAGTGATTAGGCTTATTGGTAGCTTCTTATTATTAAAGGGTACAAGCTGTTTTTTAACTGGTCATTCCTGCATGCGGTCAGCAGGAATCTATGTTTAACGTGGATTCTCGATAAAAGACTTCGGGAATACGAGTGTTTATATGTATTTGCTCGTGAATAATGAGAAGTTATGCTTATTAGCGGACTAAAGTCCGCCCTACGTGAGAGTTTATTATGTTGGTAACGGTGGCGGCATTATTGAAAAAGAGTTCGCTAATTCAGTAACCTCTCCCGCTTTAGTCCACTCCACTAACGCTTGGTTCCAAATCAAAGTTTGCCGCGTTACAGTGCCGGATTTAATCTGGTTTGTTAGATCTAACAAGCTAAACGGGCCAGACTGCTGACCATTGAGTGCGACAAAATATTGTGTTTGTTGTGGAATAGGAGGTGGCGTAGGTTGTGTTTTATTATTAGGTGAAGGCGTAAAACTTTGGCTCATTTTATTAGCTAACGCAAAGCCCATGCCCATGCCGATACCTTCAGAAGCGCCACCGGATGAGTTTTCAGCAGCGGCTTTCATAGATTCAGCGGCTTGAAATTCAGTGTAATCTTTTAAATTACCAATCACACCCATACTGGTACGTTTATCTAATGCTTCTTCAACAGATGCAGGTAAAGAGATATTTTCCACTAACAATTTGGTGATTTCTAATCCATAGGCTATAAATTCAGGGGCAATTTTGGCCGTGATATATTCACTTAAATCATCATAATTACCTGCGAGATCCAGTACCGGAATTTTGGATTCTCCTAAAATACTGGCAAAGCGCGAGAGGATGAGATTACGTAATTGATCACTAATATCTTCGGTGGAAAAATGTCCGTGTGTACCCACAATTTCTTTGATAAAAGTGAGCGGGTCATTAATTCTGACGCAATAGCTACCAAAGGCGCGCAATCTGACTGCACCAAATTCAGCGTCGCGCAACATAATCGGATTTTTTGTACCCCATTTTAAATCCACGAAGCGGCGCATATTAAAGAAGTAAACTTCTGCTTTAAACGGACTTTGAAAGCCATGTGGCCAGTTTTCTAGTGTGGTCATAATTGGCATGTTATTGGTTTGAAACTCATACATGCCCGGCTCAAAAAAGTCCGCTGCTTTTCCTTCGTTTACTAAAATGGCAACTTGTGATTCGCGTACTGTTAATTTTGCACCGTACTTGATTTCATTGCCATAGCGCTCAAAACGATACACCATGGTGTCGCTAGACTGGTCTAACCATTCAATAACATCAACAAATTCACCAAATAGCTTGTCGAATAACCCCATTTATCCCTCCGGTTATGTTTTTAATTAACGTGAACAGCACACTTCGATATATTCAGACGCTGATTAGCGTAGGGCGTGGCTTTAGCCCGCCATTGCATATCACTAAAGCGGGCTAAAGCCACGCCCTACTAAATGCCCAAATAATAAATTAACTTGCTTCGTTAATAGTTGTACGACTGGCCGCAGAGCTGAGTGTTTTACGTAGTTCTGTTTCACATTCTTGTAATTGCACAACGGCATCGGCACGCATTTTTTTACCTTGATCAGCGATTTGTAAACTCTCATTAATGGTATCAATTAATAAAGTGTTCGCTTTTTTTACTGACTCCAAATCAAATACGCCGCGCTCTAATTGTTTACGGGTCAGTGAGTTGGCCTGTTTAAGGTTTTCCGCATTGGCTTCTAATAAATCATTAGTTAAATCAGTAGCCGATTGTAAGGTGCTAGCTGCATCTGATGAACGGTATATAGCGACAGCTGTTGCTAATTGTTGACGCCATAGTGGAATAGTATTAACAACCGTTGAATTGATTTTATTAACCAAGCCTTTGTCATTATCCTGAATCAAACGAATACCAGGCAAGCTTTGCATAGCGACTTGGCGTGTTAAACGTAAATCATGTACGCGACGCTCTAAGTCATCTCTTGCAGCACGTAAGTCTCTTAATTCTTGTGCTTCAATAATCGCTTCTGAAGCGGCTGCACTAGCAGATTTTTCGGGGATAACTTGCTCATCCAATTGTTTTAATTTTTCATCGCCAGCAGAAATATAATGATCTAGGTTGTGAAAATACTCTAAGTTAGCTTCGTAGAGTCTATCCAGCATGGTAATGTCGGTTAATAGCGTGGTTTTATGCCCATCTAGTTTGTCGGTAATGGTGTCGATTTGTTTGCGCACTTCTTCATATTTTTGTAAAAATTGCGCAATAGGTTTGGCTCTGCCTAATAGTTTGGCAAAAAAACTGGGCTTTTTATTCGGGTCTAAGGCATCGACATCAAAGCCTCGTAAAGCAGCCACCATATTATTTAAATCGCCCCCCGCAGAACCTAAATCCTTGTTTTTGACACCGTCGAGCATTTTGTCGGAAATACTAGTGAGCTGTTCTTGCGCTTTGCTGCCAAAGTAAATGATCGACTTACTGTCATTGATATCTATTTCAGCTATTTTTGTAGTGATATGCGCTTGGCTTTCGGTATCGGATTGCTCGAAAGCCAATATATCTTTGCTAACACCGGGTACAATTTCCTCAAACACGAAACTGCCGGGGATTGTGAGGTTTTCAGTGGTGGTCTTTTGTTCGCTCATTTTAAGTTCCTTTAGTGATAGCTTAATCGATAGGTTTTAAATCACGCCTTCATGCTTTAACTGGGCCGCCAAAACTTCAATTTGTACATCAAGATCAAGTACATCATCTTCGAGTAATTTCTGTTTTTGCTCAATAAAAACGGATTCTATGGTTTGTAAGACATGATCAAAATTCTCCGTCAATTGTTCTGATTGATGTTTTCTCTGCATGTCGGCATAACCTTCAGTCACTTTGAATGCGCCATCCAGATAGATATTCAAGAATTTTCTTGCGCGCCGGATATCGCCGGGATCTTCTTCTAGTAACCCAATAATTTCCCTAGCGTGGGTGCATATAGTTTGAATACGCTGATTAAACTGCTTGTTATTAATTTGCTTATTGGCGCGTTCAATACCGGAAATTTTTGCTTCAGCTTCAGCTATAGTTTGAGATATTTCTTCTGCACTATAGCCATGCGAGCCAGTGACCATCTTTTCCTGACGGGGATCAAAGCCGTAAAGTAAAAACATTCCCGCTAAGGCGCCTAAGCCAAACACAATAGAGATTAATAAAGAATGCCCCGCCCCCAGTAATGCGATGCCTGTTGTAGTAAGCGCAACCAGTAATGCCGCTAGGGTTTTTAATGGCCACTTTGGCGCTAGCGTGATTTTTTTATCTTGATAGTCGGCTTCAGCAGCGAGTCCTTTGCGTAATAGACTAGTGGCAAATAGAAAACCCGCGCAGCCAGTGATATTGATAATAATGCGTAAAAAATCGGCATAAATAAAGGATAATATCGACGCAGGAATCAATGCCAAAGGTAAGATATAAAGAAGCAGTCCGCGGCTGCCGTATATTAAGCCACTGGCCGTTTTTTTCTGGTAGGGTTTAGGCTTTCTTAATTGCTCGGAGTTATTCATAGCGGCCTTGTGTAAGGGTTATTTAGTTTTTGCTACTGGGTCTGTACGAAATGGCGAGACTTCGATTAACGATTGACAGGTGACTAAGCTAACCGTGGTTAATAATAGAATAAGGCCAATAACTGACTTTAAAAATTTAGGCATAGATTATTTCCTGGTAAGGCGTAAGCGCTAAGATATTTCATGGCTTGTTTAGAAAATTATTTTAGGCGGTTACACTATTATATAGTGACTTATATTTTTGGCTACGCACTTAACACGAAACGTTAATAATATAGTAGGACGGACTTTAGTCCGATTTTTAGCAGTAGCGGACTAAAGTCCGCCCTACGATTTTTAGTTGTGCCACCTTAAATTCGTAGCCATATTGTTTGAAAAAAATATACGTTTATCAAGGTTCATCGCGCACCCTTAAAAATACCGCAAACCTTGGAATGCCACTATCAGTAAAGCCTTGGTAGCGATAGCTGATGGTGCTACCTAGTGGAGGTGGATTATCTCGTTCTTGATGACTAAAGCCACTACCGATAAAAAAGGTCTTTCCCTGTGTGGGTTTAACTTGAATAGCACCCATTTTTCCTGTGAATTGTCCTTTGCCGGGACGATAACCGGTAACTATTGCCTCAGCATCCGCAAAGGGTTTTAATTTCAAAATATCGTGACTGCGCCCACTGCGATACAAGCCCGACATCCGGTGTAGCATCAAGCCTTCACCGCCTTGATCAGTCACTAATTGCAAGCGTTGTATAAGCTGTTCGTTGGATGCTATTTGAACTTGTTCAATAAATTGCAGAAAGGGAGAGGCTGATTGTTTTGCCATAGACTGCATCTGGTTAACTCGGTCTGAGAAAGTCCCTGAGTGATCCGGTAAATCAAAAATCATAAATTTGATTTTCTGCCAACCTGTATGCGGTTGCTGTTTTCGGACGATAGAAACAGTTTGCTGATATTTGCCTCTGGCAATCCATAATTCGCCATCTAATACAGTGTCAGGAAAATCTTGGGTAAACCATTTTGGCGCATGTAATAACAAACCACCTCTGGAGATAAGTTGTTGCCCATCCCAACGCGCACGCACGCCATCCAGCTTTTCGCTAACCCAATATTGGGTAACATCTACCGAAGCGTCAAACACCTTAGCTAGCATTAGGTCGGGTTTGTTAGTGGCTAGAGCAGGAGCAATAGCTAGTAGGCTGAATATCAAGAATAAGACATGTGAGAGCTGACGATTTATGTTCCGCATGATATTTGTCCTTAAGTAGGGCGGGCTAAAGTCCGCCCTACGAGCTGTTATTTAAAAGGAAGCTGCTGCGTGCAATCTTGTTTATATTCTTGAATAATCTCTTGTTCGCGCTGCAAAAACGTAGCAATTAATTTAGAAAACTGGCTGTTTTGTATCCAGTGCGCGGAATAGGTACTCACCGGTTCAAAGCCACGGGAAATTTTGTGCTCGCCTTGCGCACCAGAATCAAAACGCTGTAATCCGTGTTCGAGGCAATATTCCAAGCCTTGATAATAACAAGTTTCAAAATGCAGACTGTGATATTCGTCATAACAGCCCCAGTAACGCCCGTATAAAGTCTGTGTGCCAATAAAGCTAAGTGCAGCGCCCACGTAGCGGTTATCTTTGCGCGCAAGCACTAATAATATTTGTTCTGGCATAGTCTTGGCTAGCTGCTTAAAAAATTCAATGTTCAAATAAGCGGATTGCCCGCGTTTCAAGTATGTCATTTCATAAAATGCAAAAAACACTTGCCACTGTTGTTCAGATATATTTAGTCCCGAAACTCTGTCTAAGCTAATGCCTTGTTCTTGTACTTTGCGCCGTTCTTTATTAATATTTTTGCGCTGTCTGGAGGTGAAGGTTTGCAAATAATCAGCGAAATCACCATAGCCTTTGTTGTGCCACTGGAACTGGACTCCTTCCCTTACTAACAATTGCTCTGCGAGTAAGTTAGTTTGAGCGGGCGAGGGGAATAAACAGTGCAAGCTGGAAATATTATTAAGTTCTGAAAGCTGCTTTATATACTCGAAACAGGCGTTAATAACAGTTGTCTGATCAACGCTATTTTTAAGTAAAAATCGTTGTCCTGCGCAAGGCGTAAAAGGAATCGCATTAACCCACTTGGGGTAATAGTCCATGCCAGATTGATAATAAGCATCCGCCCATTGTTGATCAAACACATATTCACCACGGGAATGGTTTTTTAAATATAGCGGCATTGCGCCTATTAATTCTTGTTGCTTAAAAACCAATAGATGTTGTGGAGTCCAGCCTGTCCCTTTACAGACTGAATCGCTTTGCTCGAGAGCCAGTAAAAATTCATGACGCACAAACGGATCTTTACCTTCTATGAGGCTGTTCCAGCAGACAGCATCAACTTCTGTCATACTATTGATTTGCTTAATAATCATATCAAATGAATAAACCGTATTCGCAGGCGTGTGAAAATAACAAAGATCCTATTTTACATAAAATTAAAGACATCTTTCTCGAATCTAAGACGGTTTGGGAAATAGGCAGCGGCACAGGTCAACATGCCTGTTATTTTGCGCAACAACTTCCGCATTTGCAATGGCAGGTAACGGATAGGGCAGAGAATTTAGCAGGAATTAATAGTTGGATTGAAGGGGCTGGATTAGAAAATTTACCTCAAAGTTTGGCTTTAAATGTTAGCGATAAGCAATGGCCTTGCAAGGAAATTGGCGCTTTGTTTAGCGCTAATACTTTGCATATTATGAGTTGGCCGGAGGTGGAATGCTTTTTTGCAAGAATGGGTCAATATTTAACCCAAGACGCGAAAGTATGTATTTATGGTCCATTTAATTACAGTGGCACATATACGAGCGCGAGTAATGAAAGTTTCGATCAGTGGTTAAAATCGCGTGATCCGCAAAGTGGTATTCGTGATTTTGAGGCGATAGAAAAGTTAGCAAAATTGGTGGGTTTAATGGTTAAAGGTGACTTTGCTATGCCTGCCAATAATCGCTTGTTAGTCCTGCAACGAGGTTAATGGATTTACCGAATTGGAAAATTCAGGAGGTATTGATGAAAATTAAAGCAACCTGAGTTATCAATGCTTTATCATTTGTGTATAAAAAAGCCCCGCTCAAGAAAATCTTGGGCAGGGCTTTTTTATTTCCTAGGAAAAAATCAGCAAATTAAATCTTGCCGTCTAATCCCATTTGGAAATATTTGTGCGTGATTTTGTCTTGGTTTTCTAATAACCAGTCGATACCCGGCTCGTTATTCATTGCTTTTTTAATTGCTAAAGCAGTTGCTTTACGGTGAATATCAAACAAAATTTGGTGATCTAAGTTGTCATCAGTAGACACGCTAGGGTTTAACCAAACAGAGCAAATAATACCTAGGTCATTGGCTTTTTCTTTAGGAATATCACCAGCACGAACGGCATCTAATACGCCATTAGCAATCGCAGCTTGTACCGTACCCATAAGGATATTCGTGTAACGATTGTTGTTTACGGTTACTTTGCTAACCATTAAGGTAAGAGGGCGCACTTGAATGTCAGTATTTAAAATAGCGAAAACTTTAGTGTGACCTTTAACTTGATCGCCAGTTAAAGTCGCTAGCGCTGTACCGACAGGGCCATCTAATTCGCCAATGATGACTTCAGGTTCTGCAGCTGTGCCTGGTGGGCCACCTGCTACTAAAGCTTCGCCGCTACGGAAAACGATTCTATCGCTCATGTTTCTCTCCAAAAAACTTAAATGATTGTACTAGAACCCAGTAGAATAACATTTTTTTGACCTAAATTTTAGTTTCATGACCCAACTTACTGTAAAAGACCATAATCGTAATGCGGCAGGCTTAACTTATATATATCCTGTTATCTCACGGCGTTCGGGTGGTTTGTCGATTGGTATTAACTTTAATACCAATAATGCTTGTAATTGGCATTGTGTTTATTGTCAGGTGCCTAATTTAAGTTTGGGTGCTGCTCCCGAGTTGGATTTTGAACTTTTAGAAACTGAATTGACGTTTTTCTTACAGGACGTGTTACACGGTGATTTTTATGACCGTTTTGAAATGGAGCCAGAGTTACGCGTGATTAAAGATATAGCGATTTCCGGTAATGGTGAGCCAACTAGCGTTAAGGGTTTTGCTAAAGTGATTGAGTTAATTATACGCGTCACTGAGCAAGCAAAAATCCCCGATCCGTTTCAATATGTATTGATTACTAATGGTAGCTTGATCCATCATAGCGATGTACAAGATGGCTTGAAATTGTTTAATCAATATAATGGGCAGGTCTGGTTTAAGTTAGATAGTGCGACCGATAAAGGTCGAGATTTAACTAACCATTCTGCGTTAAGCTTGCAAAAACATACGGAAAATTTACTTATTTCGGCAAGACTTTGCTCTACTTGGGTGCAAACATGCATGTTGCAGTTTGAATCAGGGCAGGGCTTGGTTAATGCGACTGAGCAAGAGGCATATTTGGCTTTATTGCAGCAGGTCAGTCAGCAAGTTAGCTTGCAAGGTATTATGTTGTACAGTTTGGCGCGCGAATCTTTGCAGCCCGAAGCAAATATGATTACAAGTGTCACTGAGCAACAATTAAATGATTTTGCGCAGCGAATTCGTCAGTTAGGCTTAACGGTGAAGGCTTCTTTATAATCTATCTAAGGAGGAGGTGATGGTTAAATTTTTACCTGCTATTATTTTTATTCAATTATTAACCTGTGGCTTGGTATTAATGGCTATTAATTGGTCGTATGACGTGCAGTTAATTATTGTCATTGTTTTTATGGCAATAATTACTGCCGTTCTAGCAGCTTTTTGGTTTTCATCGATTGCGCGGAATATTTATATAGACGATCAAGCAACACTATTAGAGCGGCATGCTCAAGATAGAGAAAAGATTCATAAAGAAGCGGAAAGAGAAAAGGCTAGTGTGGTACAGGAAAAATCGCGACTACAGGACAGGCATGCTAGAGAGCGGGAGCAAATCCTATTAGATGCTGAGCGTGATAAAGCCAATACTGTAGCTGAAAGTCATAAAAAAATTGAACAGGAAACGAGAAAAGCCCACGCTAAAGCAAACTTTAAAGTGGGCTTAGCTTTTGCTGGTGCTGCAGGTGTCGGTGGTGTGTTGATTTTTAGTCAGCTCATTACCATAGGTGCAATGGTGATTGTAGCTTCGGGGAGTGGTTTAAGTGGTTATATTTTGCGTGCACGGCAAGAGCGTTTATCTCGAAAAAAGCAGTTAGCGCTTAATGAGACTAAGTTGCTGACAGATCAATCTAAAAATTCATCTTTATGGAGACGTTTGAAGAAAGACTGAGGATGAGTGAGATGTAATGTTTTCTCAGTTAATAAAGACCTACCGAATTAGGTTCTGCGCTTAGGCTAGACATTACAGTAGGGTGCGCATTGCGTACCTTTAGGTATAGTAAGGTATGCGATACATACCTTACATAAAAGGAGCCCGTTTAAAATGGTCCCCGCATTTAGATATAACCGTGTTCTTTAAACCATAATACCGCATCACGATAGGCTTCTTTTACAGGGGTAGGTTTTAAACCTAGTTCTTGTATGGCGCGGTTATGCGTGCCAAATTTGCCGCAATTTAATAAGCGTATAGAGTGGTAATTAAAACGAGGGTAAACATGCGGGAAAAATTTACGTTCAATCCAATCTTTAACAATTGCAATGTTTTGCATAATAAACGTTGGAATGACTAACTTCGGCTTAGCTTTGCCAGTAAATTCTTCTAGCCAGTCTAGTGTTTCATTAATCGTGTGCTGCTCGCCGGTTAATAAATAACGTTCACCAACGATGCCTTTTTCCATAGCAAGTAAGTGTCCTTGGACTACGTCCTGCACGGGAACGAAATCAAAGCCACCTTTTACCGAGCCGCGCATTTTGCCTTGGGCAAATTCAATAATTGTTCTGCCTAATAGCGACGGTTTAAAATCCCAAGGGCCGACAATGCCTGATGGATTAACGATAACAGCGGGTAAGCCGCGCGCGATTTCTTTATAAACTTCTAATTCAGCAAAGGTTTTGGATATTTCATAATCGGTAGTCATTTCATAAGGACTGACCGCCCATTTCTCATTGGATGCACCGTCAGGGTTATTACCCACTGCGCCAAATGAACTGCAATGTACTACTTTTTTAACGCCTTCTAAGCGACAGGCTTGCATTAAATAACGTGTACCGAGTACATTTACGTCATAAAGTTCTTTACGATCACCATTACGAATACTGACAAAAGCAGCTAAGTGGTAGACATAATTACAGCCTTTGACTGCTGCAATGAGTGATTGTTCATCTTTTAAATCGCCATAAGCACGCTCTACGTCTAAACCATCGACTTCGGTGTTTTTACTATCTTTTCGTAGCAGAACGCGTACTTTTTCACCACGGTTTAATAGTTCGCGGACAAAATTAGCACCTAAGTGTCCGGTTGCACCGGTTACAAGTGTAGTCATAAAGTTATTTTGTGTAATGGATAGGTAAGAAGTAGGAGCTGGCCCTTAGGTTTTTGGGGGCAATCTGGCAAATATTCCTCGCGTAGCTATGGGAATATTGCCTGATTGTTTGTATCCCTGAGTTTATAAGCCTGCTAGTTCCTTTTCTTCTAGCATTTTATTGTAATCACGCAATTCTTTTTTGCTGAGACCTGCGCCAGTAAATACATAACGTTGTTTATCAGCTTTTTGTGCTGCTTTACGTAATGCTTCTGTATGTACATATTCTTCCCACTTTTCAATACTCATTTTTTGAAATTCGGCCACAATTGGGTTGAATTCTAAGTGTTGAATGTTGGGGTGGCGTTCTTGTCCTAGCATTTCTTCAGCCAGAATATAGGTGTCTTCCCCGAGTAAAGGAATAATATATAGTTTGTTGGCTATCCAGATGACTGTTTTGCGTAAACATTTAGGAACGGGTTTATTAATGAGAGGGATTTCCAGCGGGCCTAATAAAAAGACAAAAAAGCAACGTGTGTGATTTTCGTCAATTGGAGTCATAAACAACCAATGTAAATATTTGTCTGCGGTATTAGAGCCTTGATAAGGGTATTGGTACCATAGGGTCATATCTTCTAAGCCAGCGCCTTTTTTCTCACCGGCTGTTTTTACAGCGCTGCTTTGGCTCATATCTGTTTCGTAATCAATCCAAATAGTATCACCTTCACGGCGGTAACCCTTTAAATGAGGGTTTGTGAATGGTTTGAATTTACGGTGTAAAAATGCATGGTTAAAGTCACATACATTTTCTAGCATCATACTGTAATGGGCCTCTAGCTTGACATCAATAGGGATAAATTCCCAAGGTTCAGCTTGATCTAGTTGTGGTATGGCTGGGATTTTGACGGTTTCAGAAAGCGCAGGGTCGCCAGGAAACACCCAGATGAGGCCGTACTTCTCTTGTACGGGGTAAGAATTAATTTTAATATTAGGTAAGTCACTCTTTCCTTTGCCTTTACCTAATTCATGAGAAATCCCAGTACATTTACCACAGCCATCAAAGTTCCAGCCGTGATACTGACAAATAATTTCTTCACCTTGAACAATCCCTGAAGTTAAACGTAATTGACGATGAGGACAGCGGTTCTCAATTGCACTAACTTTGCCGCTTTCACCACGAAAGAGCGCAATAGGGCTTTTCCAAAAAATAACCTCAAGCGATTTACCTTTTTTAAGGTTTTTGCTTTCTTCCATGGCATACCAGTAGTTACCGCTTTGGCCCATGGTACGGACTAATTCGCGACGGCTTTTAGGTCGGTTTTCTTCTGTTGCTGTTGTATTCATAATAATCCTAAATATCGTATTTTTTGTAGGGCAATTATAGCAGGCTTAATTATTTGTTAAATAAGGCGATACGAACCATCACGAGAAAGCCTTTAATTTTAGTTAATAAAGAGGCCTCTCGACGTAATTTCTCATGTCCAGGGAGTGGGTGACCTTTGGCTAACTTACCAATTTTTTCTTTAACGGCAGGGTCAAGTTTACCTGCGGCAGCCAGTTCAAAAAATAAGGCTTTGGTGTTACCTAAATCAAAGAAATCACGCTGCCATTCCCATTTGTAATTGCCGCCATAACGAAACCAAGAACCACCTATACCTTCTACAGTGTAAGGTGTTCCATCTTCACGTTTAGCAGGAGAGACTTGGCTCCATAAGCCGATGACTTCGCCTTGTTTTTCGTCAATAAGAATGCGGTGATAAGGGTATCTCCATTCTTCAAAGCCTTCCATTTGCTCGCCGAGTGCCCATTTTTCAATTTCTTTACGACTTCGGGCGACAAATTCTTCGTTAGGCCCAATATTCCAGCGGTATTCTGCATCATCAGTATACATGGCACCTAAATTCTTTGGCCAGTCGCCTTCTTTTTCTGCTTGGCGGTTAGCTTCGAGCCAGCGTTCCACCATTTCTTCTAATTCAGCTCTTGGGTAGGCTGCCATATCAATTCCTTATTTTTGAATGATTTTAATTGCACTTGTCGGACAGTATTTTGCAGCCCTTTGTGCTTTTTTAAGTAGTGCGTTGTCGGGTGTGTCTTGCAGAACAGTTAGCTTACCCTTGGCATCAACTTGAAAGATTTCAGCCGCTTCCGCCATACAGTTTGCATGACCTTGACAGAAATCCATATCGACTTCGACTTTGAAAGAATTTGTTGTATCTGTTTGGGTTTTTATTGATGGTTTTTCTGTCTTTGCTTTCTCAGCATCCACGTCGTTCCGTCGAGTGTAGCGAACTATACAAGGGGAATTAGGTTGTACCACCATTTCTTTGTAGTTATCTATATAGCTGTCAGCTGGGTTAACGAGCTCAAATTTATAACGGCGTAATAAAATGGCATGAATCGCTTTTAATTGCAGTGTAGCAAAGGCGTTGCCGCTACATTTGTGTCGCCCTCCACCAAAGGCAATCCAGCTAAAGGGTGTTGCATCTTCTTGGCGCTCTTCAGTAAAGCGATCAGGGTCAAATTTATCTGGGTTAGGAAAGATTTCAGGAATGCGGTGTGATACGCGGGGAGAAACGCAAACATATTTCCCGGCTTTAATTAGGTAATCCTTGAAAGGTAAATCTTTAGCCACTTTACGGATCAGGAAAATCAGCGGTGGGTGTAAACGTAGAACTTCTTTAATGACGCGCTCAAACACTGGGATGGTGCGTAAAGATTCAAAGGTAACATCACCATTTTCACCGTATAAAGTATCAAATTCTTTTAATACTTGCTCGTAGCTTTCAGGATTGCGCGCTAATTCTAAAGCAATCCAAGTGGCTGTTCCTGCGGTGGTATGGTGACCAGCAAATAAAGTACCAATTAACATGCCGGTAATTTCATGCGGCGAAAGCGCGCTACCATCGTCATAGCGGGTATCAATTAGCATTTGAAAGGCATCGTCACTTTTTTCGGTTTTTTGCGCGCGTTTTTCTATAATGCCAGTCACTAACTCCTGTAAGCGAACACGTGCTTTATCACGGCGACGTAAAACGGGGATAGGTAGGTTAGGAAAGATAAAAGCAATCGGTGCCATGCCTTTTTCTAGTGCGTGATATAACTCGGCAAATTCTTCATTAAGTTCATAACGGAATTCATCACCGAGTAAGCAGTGGCTAGAAGTATAAATGGTTAATTGCTTCATAAATTCAAGCAAATCAACTTCCCCTGACTCTCCCCAGTCTTTAATCGCTTCTTCAACTTCTTGCACAATCACCTTTGAATAAGTGCGCATCGGTTTATCGCGCAATACCGGCATAAGCATTTTTAATTGCTGATCTTTGATATGTGGTGGAGCGTCAAATACGACACCTTTACCAAAGATAGGCGTCATCACTTTATAAGCTTCATTTTGATCGAGCTGTGCATCTGGCGCGCGAAAAAAGGCTTCGTTACCTTCGGGGCCAGTTAATAACACCATTTCTTGGTGGAACATGCGGAATTCGCCAATTTCGCCAAGCTTTTCTCTGAGCGAGACCATATAATCAAACGGGTTTTTGCCGAATGCGATCATATGTCCAATTAAAGGTAGGCCGCCGGGCATTTTGGGAGGTGTTTTCTTCGCTGCAGATTGCTGAGTGGTCATAAATTAGTTGGGGCAGTGGGGTGAACTAAAACTCACTTTTAATAGGTGAAATAATAGACTAAAAAATTATTTCACGCTGTTTTGTACGAGTTTATAGTTAATAAAATGTTGTTGATTTTACGCTGTGCTTGCATAATGTACAAACTATCTTGCATAGAAAATCAGCTCAATCGAGTTGGTTTTGCTAGTGAAATTGATGTCTGAATTGGCGAAATGCCCCTATAAAAATTAGAAAGGTTAGAGCATGGATCAAGAATATTTTAATAAAAGAAAAAAGAAATTTTTAATACAGTCAGTGATTTGGTATGTGTTTTTAGCATTGTTGACGTATTTTTTGCCTGAAGTCATGCTGTTCTATGTTGTTTGTGGTGTTTACGATGTGACGCGTAATAGCAATATAAATGGCCGTATGTTGTATCGCTATTTCTTTGGTAATGGCGTGCCGACGTGGGCACTATCACCTTTTAATGTTTTAATGGACGTGTTTACACTACCTTATATTAACAAGAAGGTGTATCAGTTAGAGGATTTACCTGAGGATTGTCAGGCTGAAATCAAGCATATTTTAGATGTGGTTAAGTCAGAAAATATCGTGGATGAACTGTCTAGTCGTGTGGAGAAAATCAAGCGCGGCATGATCTTCTTTAAATGGTACGGCAAGAATATTGATAATTTTTATTCAGTACCGGAGTTTCATAAAGATTATAAGTATATTAGAACCATTGGCGTTTCGGTGTTTAATAAAAAAGAGTCGACTGATGAGCATTATGGGCCGTTACGTACCACTTTAAGAGTGCTTTACAATATTAATGACATACAAAGTAGAGAGTCGTATATCAAAGTAAGGGCGACGGAAAATCGCTGGTGCGATAAAAAAATGTTTATTTTTGATGATACTTTGTCACATCAATCATTTAATCAAACGGATGAAGCGCGGTATTGCTTATTTGTGGATATTGTTAGGCCCAGTAAATGTCATTTTGTAATGAATTTATTTGTGCAGTTGGTGGCAGTGATTATGCAGAAAATGAATCATATTTTTTATAGCAGCTGGGTGCCGTTGAAATAATAGCTTAGATAGGAGAGGTAAGGTTGCGACAATCTGTCGCGCGTCAATATGCCACATTTTCAGAATGAATTGATGCTTGTAGAATAGCTGTAACTCTTAAATTAACTCCTTGCCTCCAAACTAGGAATTAGAGATTTTAATGCGCACAGTCACTAGGCTGGGCGCATTTTTTTTTGCCTGAAATTTAGCGCTTTATAATTGGAAGTTGCGACAATCTGTCGCGCGTCAATATGCCACATTTTCAGAATGAATTGATGCTTGTAGAATAGCTGCAACTCTTAAATGTACTCCTTGCCTCCAAACTAGGAATTAGAGATTTTAATGCGCACAGTCACTAGGCTGAGCGCATTTTTTTTTGCCTGAAATTTAGCGCTTTATAATTGGAAGTTGCGACAATCTGTCGCGCGTCAATATGCCACATTTTCAGAATGAATTGGTGCTTGTAGAATAGCTGCAACTCTTAAATGTACTCCTTGCCTCCAAACTAGGAATTAGAGATTTTAATGCGCACAGTCACTAGGCTAGGCGCATTTTTTTTGCTTAAAATTTGCCTTTGATATTAAGTTTCGTAACTCAACTAGTCATTGACATTACAAGGCTTAGCAGTAAAATGAAAAGTTAATTTTGATTTGGGCATGGATGGCGAATCAAGTGCGCGATAAGTACCTTTAAAAATATTTTATTAAGTAGGAAGCTATTAATGAGTCATACATTATATGAAGCCAATGCACAGCGTGTTCATCGTTGTGAATTAGCTGTTCCAGGATCAAGCCCAGAAATGTTCGAAAAAGCATTGAAAAGTGGCGTGGATGTTATTTTTCTTGATCTTGAAGACGCCGTTGCCCCAGATGATAAGTTGCAAGCGCGTAAAAATGTCATTAAAGCAATTAACGAATTAGATTGGGCTGGTCACGGCATTACAGTTTCTATTCGTATCAACGGTTTGGATACGCAATATATGGTGCGTGATGTTGTTGATTTAGTTGAGCAATGTGGCGATAAAATAGATACGATTTTAATTCCTAAAGTCGGTGTCTATGGTGATGTCTATATGGTTGAGGCGATGCTTAACCAGTTAGAAATGCAACAAGGAATGACTAAGAAAATTGGTATCGAATGTTTAATTGAAACCGCATTAGGTATGGCAAATGTTGAAGATATTGCTAAGCAAGGTGCTTTAGGTGGGCGTTTAGAAGCGTTACATTTTGGTGTTGCAGATTACGCAGCAAGTAACCGTGCAAGAACCACTAATATCGGTGGTTTAAATCCAGATTACCCAGGTGATCAATGGCATTTTGCAATTAGTCGTATGACTGTTGCTTGTCGTGCTTATGGTTTGCGTGCCATTGATGGGCCTTTTGGCGATATTAAAGATCCGGATGGTTTTAAAGATGCAGCTCGAAGAGCCGCAGCTTTAGGTTGTGAAGGTAAGTGGGCAATCCATCCTTCTCAGATTGCTCTGGCTAATGAGGTATTTACACCACCAGCTTCTGAAGTGGATAAAGCGAAACGTATTTTACAAGCTTTAAAAGAAGCGGCAGCTCAAGGTAAAGGCGCGGCGGCATTAGATGGGCGCTTAATTGATGCGGCATCTGAAAAAATGGCTAATAATGTGGTGAAAACTGCAGAAGCGATTGCTGCTAAAGCATAGAGTTAAAAGATAAAGATAAAAGGTCGCTTTGTGCGGCCTTTTTTTGTTGGATTTTTAGTAATTTATTAAGAGGATGCTATGGATATTCATGAGTATCAGGCGAAAGAAATATTAGCTGGTTATGGCGTTAAAATTGCCGAAGGCGGATTAGCATACAGCCCTGAAGATGCGGTACAGCGCACGAGAGAAATTGGTGGTAATGTTTGGGCGGTTAAAGCGCAAATTCACTCAGGTGCTCGTGGTAAGGCAGGTGGAGTAAAGATTTGCTTTAGCCATGAAGAAGTTGAAGCGGCAGCTGCAGACATGCTGGGTAAGCGCTTAGTGACTCATCAAACAGGTCCTGCAGGGAAAGTATGTTCCCGTTTGTATATAGAGGCTGGTACTGATATAGCTAAAGAGCTTTATTTTAGCTTTTTAGTCGATCGCTCTCATGAACGTATTGTGATGGTAGGTTCGGCTCAAGGTGGTATGGAAATTGAAGATTTAGCTGAGAATAACCCCGATGCGATTAAAAAAATCTATATTGATCCAGCAGTAGGCTTGTTAGATTTTCAAGCGCGTGAAATGGCTTTTTCTTTAGGCTTGGATGCGACGCAAATTAGTCATGCCGTTCGATTAATTTCTGGTTGTTACCGAGCGATGCGTGATCTTGATGCGAATATGCTAGAAATTAACCCGCTTGTTGTGACTAAAAGTGGTGAGTTAATTACTTTAGATGCAAAAATGGGCTTTGATGATAATGCCTTATTTCGTCGTCAAAAAATCGCTGAGTTACGTGATAAAACTCAAGAGGACTCGCGTGAAATGGCGGCTGCAGATCGCGGTCTAAGTTATGTTGGTTTGGATGGTGATATTGGCTGCATGATTAATGGCGCTGGTTTGGCTATGGCAACAATGGATATGATTAAATTGGCAGGCGGTGAGCCGGCTAACTTTTTGGATGTGGGCGGCGGTGCCTCTCCTGAGCGTACAGAAAAAGCATTTCGTTTAGTATTGGCTGACGAAGGCGTTAAAGCCATGCTAGTTAATATCTTCGCGGGTATTAATCGTTGTGATTGGATTGCTGAAGGTGTGGTTCAGGCAGTACGTAAAATTGATATGAAAATTCCTTTGATTGTGCGTTTGTCAGGTACGAATGTTGAAGAAGGTCGTAAAATTATTGCAGACAGTGGCTTACCTATTATTACAGCAACGACTTTAGCAGAAGCGGCTGAAAAAGCAGTACAAGCAAGAAATGAGCAAGTAGCAAAAGAAGGAGCAGCATAATGGCGATTTTAATTAATAAAGAAACGCGCATGATTGTGCAAGGGTTTACTGGGAAAATAGGCACTTTCCATGCGCAGGATATGATTAATTATGGCTCTAATGTTGTTGGCGGTATTACGCCAGGAAAAGGCGGGCAAACACATTTAGATCGCCCTGTATTTAATACAGTAAAAGAGTCTGTAGAGCAAGAAGGTGCAGAAGCCAGTATTATTTTTGTGCCACCTGCGTTTGCAGCAGATTCTATTATGGAAGCGGCTGATGCAGGAATAAAATATTGTGTCTCGATTACCGATGGTATTCCTACGCAAGATATGATGAAGGTTAAGCAATATTTACGTAAGTTCCCTATCGAAGAGCGTATGGTATTAACGGGGCCTAATTGTGCAGGAACGATTAGTCCTGGGAAATCTATGTTAGGTATTATGCCTGGGCATATTTATCAGCAAGGTGTAGTGGGTATTGTTGGCCGTTCAGGTACTTTAGGTTATGAAGCGGCTGATCAGTTAAAAGAATTAGGCATTGGTATTTCTACTTCGGTGGGTATTGGTGGTGATCCAATTAATGGTAGCTCGCATCGTGATATTATTGAAAAATTCGAGCAAGATGACGAAACTAAAGTCATTATTATGATCGGTGAAATTGGTGGCCCTCAAGAAGTAGAAGCGGGTGTTTATGCTAGTAAGCACATGAATAAGCCATTGGTTGCTTATATTGCTGGCTTAACAGCACCTAAGGGTCGCCGTATGGGTCATGCAGGCGCGATTATTTCTTCAGTAGGCGAAGGTGCGGCTGAAAAAGTAGAAATGTTATTAGATTTAGGTGTAACAATTTCGCCAACGCCTTCGGCAATGGGTGAAACGGTTGCTAAAGTATTGGCAAAAATGTAGGCTAATCTGTTCTAATTAAAAAAGCCGTATCTTGCGTGAGTGAGGTGCGGCTTTTTTGTTTGTATTATTTTTTTCTGTCGCTCTTTGTACTGACAATGGTAGATCATTTTTCTCGTAAATAATAAAATTTTTAATAACTCTATGCCTGATCAAGTGAGGACTAATGCGTAAGATTCGACTTTTATCCGTAATGGATAGAATGGTGGTGGGTGATTTGTTGAAAACTATTTTTTCAGTATTGGCTGTATTAGTCATCATTATTGTTAGCCGGAACTTTATTAAGATCTTGCACATGGCGGTTGATGGGTTGATTTCTAATGAGGCAATTTTCAGTATTTTAGGCTTGAAAATTCTCTTAGCGAGCGCTAGTTTTCTAGTGCCCTCTGCCTTTGTGAGTGTGCTGATGGTGTTGGGTCGCATGTATAGAGATCAAGAAATGTCGGCACTATCCTCCGCTGGCGCAGGAGTGGGGCGACTTTATTTGGCTGTTTTTAAGGCGATAATACCTGTTGCCTTGTTGTCCATTTGGATGGCGCTGTATGTCTCGCCTTGGGCGGCTGATAAGATTGAACAAGTAATATTTGAGCAAAAGCAAAGCATTGGTGTGCGTGCTATCGCGGCAGGTAAATTCAGTGAATATAATCAGGGTAAATTAATCTTTTATGTGGAAAAAATCAGTGCCGATAATGTGATGCATGATGTTTTTGTACAAAATAAACGCGGCAACGATGAAGGCATTGTGACGGCTGAGAGTGCTGAAGTTCGTATCATTGAGGGCGCTTTATATATTGTGTTTATGAATGGCGAGCGTGTTCAAGGTGAAGCGGGTGATGTGGATTTTATTTTTGAGACCTTTAGTGAATATGCGATGCGCTTGGAAAGTGGCGCGGGAGTTAAAGAAAACAAGTATGACGGGATGAAAACCGAGATATTATTTAAATCGGAGGATTTAGAGGAGTTGCGTGAGTTATATCGGCGCTTGTCGATCCCCTTGAGTATTATTGTTTTGACTATTATGGCAGTTCCTTTGGCGCAAGTAAGTCCGCGATCTGGTGTGTATGGAAATTTAGCAGCTGCTTTTTTGATTTATTTTAGTTTTGCTAATTTTGAAAAAGTAAATGCCAGTTGGATGGTGAAAGGTGAAATTCCGGTGTGGTTAGGTTTTTGGGGTGTCTATATGTTGGCTAGTATTTTTATTGTGTTTTTATTAGTCAGATTGTATGGCTCTGCTTGGGTGCTTATGAAGCTAAGAGGCAAGACGGTATGAATGCACTGGATCGCTATATTGTTAAGGAGGTACTGAAGGGGACGTTGATTGCTTTGATTGCTCTTTATGCCTTGTTTAATTTATTTTCTCTAAAGGATGAGTTGAAGTCTTTAGGGACTGGAGATTATGATTTAAAACATATTTTTATGTATTTGGGCTTGATGATTCCGCATTATTTATATGAATTAATGCCTTCCGCTGCTTTGCTGGGTAGCCTTTTTGTTTTGGGTGGCATGGCTAATCATCGTGAATTAATGGCTATGCGAGTATCGGGCGTTTCAGTGTTCGGTATTATTCGCTCGGTAATGATGGCGGGTATGATTTTGGTTGCCTTTTCTTTTGGTATAGGTGAGTTTGTTGGGCCTGATGCTGAAAAAAAAGCAAAAGTGTTAAGAAGTGTGGCTAAAACACAGCGACCTGTAACTAGGTTAGCTAATGGCTTATGGTTGCGTGATGGAAAGCAATTTATTAACGTAAAGGATATTTATACCGCTGGTGATGTGGCTAATATTTCTATTTATGAATTGGATGATGAGCGGCGTTTGAAAAAAGTAGTTTATGCTCAGAGTGGACATTTTTTAGATAAAGGTGCCTGGCAACTAAAAGGTGTTCAAACGTCGTATATATCTGCGAATAAAGTTAGTGCGAAAAATGTGGATGAGGAAGCTTGGTATTCGGTGGTCGATCCAGATGTAGTTGACGTGGTAGTCATGGACCCAGAAAATTTATCACTTTATGATTTATCGAAATATATCAACTTTTTGCAAGAAAACAAACAAGATGCCGCAAAATATGAATTAGCTTTTTGGGCGAGACTTATTAATCCGTTCATTACTTTAGTGATGCTGTTAGTCTCGGCGCCTTTTGTTGTTGGTGTGGGGCGAGGCGTTGCATTGGGGCCAAGGATGATGCTTGGAATTCTGATTGGAATGACTTTTAATATTGTTGATAATGCAGCTGGACAGATGGGGGTGGTTTATGGGTTGAACCCGTTGTTTGTTGCTGTGCTTCCGAGTAGTTTAGTGCTACTCGGTGCGCTGTATGCGATTAGTCGGCTGCGTTAATTTCTGTGCGAATAATATAAGAATTAGAGCTTAAATCATGCAATGTTTTGCTATCTTTTTGCCATAGGCACCAAAAAAATCCTAGGCCAAATATAAGCCAGGAACAAGAGGCGCTAATATAGCGTATAAAGGCTTGTTTCCAAGTTATATTGGATGCGTTGTTGCTGATTAGGCGTAACTTCCATGCTTGCAAGCCTAGTGTTTGCCCACCATGCGTCCAGAACCAGCCGTAAAACAGAAAGCCAATGGAGTATAGGTACAAGGGAAATACGAATGGGGATTTGATTGCTTCACCTGAGTTGAAAGGGAGCAGTATGGCTGTTGCCAAAAAGAAAATGGCGATAAGTAGAAGCAGGTCATAAAAAATGGCTGCGAAATAACGAAATAAACCTGGCATTGCAGGGGTTGCCGTGCCAAGTTTTTGCTGCTTTTGTTTAGCCAATGATTAAACTTTAAATAAAGAAAGTTTTTGACCTATAAACATGCAGTAAGCCATTAATCCGCCGAGCATAACTAGTGAAAATAAGAATGGCGGTTTATGGAAAAGCAAGATAAATAAATCAGAAATAAAAATACTTGCTAGAAATGGATGGTCTATTAAGGCGCCAAATAATTTTTTAAACATTGTTCCCCCAGTTTTTTAATTCACTTACTTAAAGCTTTAGCCATTGTAGAGTGAGTGGTAATAGTTAATTTCAAGATTAAGTGCGTAGTGAAGAACGATTCTACTATATAATCGCCGTTTTTGTAAAAGAAAATCCACTAAATATTTGCGTGTTTTTGATGATGATTGGTTTTTCTGTGTGCCCGTACGTTGATTTGTTTGTTAGCGGAAAGTATAGCGGGGGAGAAAGGGGGTATGCAAATAGTTGGGTCTTTAATCTATACGGAATGTGGATATAAGCAATAAACTTAAGGCAGGGCATTATGGCAGGGTTATGAATTACGTACCTTTCGACGTAGTAAAATATGCGATGAATATCCTAGATAAACATGTGCCAGTTTACGATGGTAGTTAGGCATATGCTAAAAGGATAATTTATCTGTCAGGCATAGGCAAAAAAGCCAAAAGGTTACTGGTGTTATATATAGCTTTGGTAAGTTACAATGTAAGTTATTTTTAAATGATGGTTCTAGTCATTTAAGTTAAAAAAGGAAGAGAAAAATTTTAAGTTTCTTTAAAAAAATAATAAATAAAGCCCAAAGCACTGAGGCTGTGATTGAAGTTGCGTATGCAGGCTCAGAAAAAAAGTCAGAAGCAGGCAGGCCAAGGATTTATACGCGACCAGAGCATAATATTTCGCGTAGTCAAATCAATAAAAATGCTTTAAAGGTTTTATATCGTTTAAAAAGTGAAGGCTATGATGCTTATTTAGTGGGGGGGTGTGTTCGGGATCTATTGCTTGGACGTGAGCCGAAAGATTTTGATGTTGCCACGAATGCCAGCCCAGAACAGGTTAAGCAGACTTTTCGTAATTGTCGTATAGTTGGAAGGCGGTTTCGTTTAGCGCATGTGATTTTTGGTCGTGACATGATTGAAGTAGCTACATTCCGAGGTGCTGGAGATGATGCTAAGAGTGCGCCCAAAGCAGATCAAGAAGGCCGTTTATTACGCGATAATAATTATGGAACGATAGCGGAAGATGCTGTACGCCGTGATTTTACAGTGAATGCGCTGTATTACAATATCAAAGACTTCTCAATCGTCGATTATGTTGGCGGTATGGATGATCATAAGGCAGGTGTAATTCGTCTTATTGGTGAACCTGAATTACGCTACCGTGAAGACCCTGTGCGCATGATTCGGTTGGTGCGGTTTGCGGTGAAATTAGGATTTACAGTGAACCCGGCTTGTGAAAAACCTATTTTCGAATTGGCGGAGTTATTAGCTAATATCCCTTCGGCGCGACTACAAGATGAAGCGCTCAAGTTGTTTTTATCGGGCTATGCCGTGCAAACTTATGAAATGCTAAGGCATTATGGTTTGTTTGAGTATTTATACCCAGCAGCTGAAAAAAGCTTAAGTAGTGAGGATAATGGTTTTCCAAAAATGTTTATTGCTAAAGCCTTGGAAAATACTGATCAGCGCATTGCTGAAGGGAAATCTATTGCGCCTTACTTTCTTTTTTCTACTTTTTTGTGGGATGCGGTTAGTACTCAGGCCGAGAAAAATTTAGCAGATGGCTTGCCTGAGTCGATTGCATATCAGCAGGCGGCTAGTAAGGTCATTTCTAAGCAAGTGCAACATACTGCTTTTCCAAAGCATATAGGTATGGCAATGCGTGATGTTTGGGGTATGCAACCCAGATTCTCGGTGCGTGGAGGCTCGAAAGCCTTTCGTTTATTGGGTCATCCTAAATTTAGAGCTGCCTATGATTTTTTAGTCTTACGTGCAGAGACAGGTGGTGCGGATAAGGCCTTGGCGACTTGGTGGACTGATTTTCAGCGTGTGTCAGAAGACAAGCAGCAGATGATGGTCGCCAGCTTAAATAAGAGCGCACCTAAAAAACGCAGGCGTAGACGCAAGCCCACAGTTAAAGCGAAGATAAATGACTAAAGTAATTGTTTATATTGGTTTAGGTAGTAATTTATCTACGCCGGCGGAACAGATAAAGGGAGCTAGACAAGCTATTGATGCCTTGGCTGGTGTGCAAGAAGTTGCTTGTTCCAGTCTATACCGTAGTCCGCCGATGGGGCCGCAAGATCAGCCCGATTATGTTAACGCCGTGATGGCTGTTGAAACTGATTTGCCGGCGATTGAACTTTTGCGCTATTTGCAAAAAATAGAGTTAGATCATGGGCGCGTACGTAAAGATGAGCGCTGGGGGGCTAGAACTCTAGATTTGGATATATTGCTTTATGGTGAGCAAATCATTAATCAGCCAGATTTAATTGTGCCGCATTATGGGATGGCTGAGCGCGCTTTTGTGCTTTATCCTTTGCAAGAAATTGCGCCAGCTATACAGGTGCCTAGCTTGGGTGGTATATCTATTTTGGTTGAGCATTGTCCTTTAGATGGTTTGGTGAGATTAGCTGAATGAGTCAATATACAACAGTGAAACAAGTAAAAGCTAAGACGATTGTTGATTTACAAAAAATGAAGCAATCAGGTCAAAAAATTACTAGTTTAACGGCTTATGATGCTACTTTTTCGGCCCTGATAGATCAAGCTGGCATTGACGTTTTGTTGGTCGGTGACTCTTTGGGTATGGTTGTGCAAGGGCACTCAAGTACCTTGCCGGTCAGTATGCAAGATATGCTTTATCATACGAAAATAGTGAGCCGCGGCAGTCAACAGGCATTTATTATTGCTGATTTACCTTTTATGAGTAATGCTACATCTATGCAGGCGGCTCAAAATGCGGCTTTATTAATTCAGCAGGGTGGCGCGCAAATGGTTAAATTAGAAGGTGCGCGCATAGAAAATATCGAGTTTATGGTGCAGCAAGGCATTCCAGTCTGTGCGCATTTAGGTTTGTTACCGCAGTCAATTTATCAGTTAGGGAAATATGCTGTGCAAGGTAAGGATGTCGGCGCAGCAGAAAAGATTTTGGCAGATGCATTGCAAGTAGAGCAGGCTGGTGCTCAAATACTTATTCTTGAATGTGTTCCTGCTACTTTAGCGCAACAAATTACTGAGCAATTAACTATTCCCGTGATTGGTATTGGTGCGGGAGTGAGTTGTGATGGTCAAGTCCTCGTTGTCTACGATATGTTGGGCGTTAGTTTAGGGAAAATACCGCGCTTTACTAAAAATTATATGCAGCAAGCAGATTCTATTTTTGAGGCGATTCAGGCTTATGTGCAAGAAGTAAAAGAAAGCCAGTTTCCATTGCCAGAACATAGTTTTTAAGAAAATGAAGTGTATTACAGATATTAAAGCTTTACGTGAATTACTTAAACAGTGGCGTATAGCAGGTGAAAGCATTGCTTTTGTGCCAACTATGGGTAACTTGCATGCTGGGCATTTGCAGTTAGTTAATAAGGCAAAAGAGCAAGCAAGTCGAGTGGTTGTTAGTGTTTTTGTTAATCCTACGCAATTTGGTGTGGGCGAAGATTTCTCGCTGTACCCCAAGACTGAGCACGCGGACCAGAAAAAGTTACAGGCCGCAGGTGTCGATGTGGTTTTTATGCCCAGTGTCGAAGAGGTGTATCCGGTTAATGAACTAACTAAAGTCAGTGTTAGTCAGGTATCTGAAAATCATTGTGGTGCTGCAAGGCCGGGGCATTTTGATGGGGTTGCTACAGTCGTCTGTAAATTATTTAATATTGTCCAGCCGGATAAAGCATTTTTTGGTGAAAAAGATTTTCAGCAATTAACGGTTATTCATGCCATGGTTGCTGATTTGAATTTGCCAGTAGACATTGTTTCTGTGCCAACAGTACGTGAGTTAGATGGCCTAGCGATGAGTTCGCGTAATGGTTATTTAACGGTAGAGCAGCGCGAGCAAGCGCCGCAACTGTACCAATCTTTATGTGCGGCTAAAGAGTTAATGCAGGCTAAGCAAGTAAGTTATGCAGATATAGAAAAGCAACAAACTAAGTTCCTAACAGGGCGGGGGTTTAGGCCGGATTATTTCTCTATTTGTCGGCGACATGACCTGAAAACTGCCGAGCAGGGCGATATGGAAATTGTTATTTTAGTAGCGGCTAAGATAGGTAAAACGCGTTTAATTGATAATATACAGGTAGATATTGATAATTAGTTTCTTGTTTATATAGAATTAATTTGTAATAATATTTGGTTCCAAAATTTTTAGAGATCGTAGACTGATATGCAAATTACAATGCTTAAAGCAAAATTACACAGAGCAACGGTAACTCATGCTGAATTAGGCTATGAGGGGTCTTGTGCTATTGACGGCAAGATACTGGATTATTCTGGCATAAGAGAATACGAACAAATCCAGATTTATAATGTCAATAATGGCGAACGGTTTACCACTTACGCGATTCGTGCAGAAGACGGCTCAGGTGTTTTTTCTATTAATGGTGCAGCAGCACGTCGCGCTTGTCCGGGTGATTATATTATCGTCTGTACTTATGCAGAGTTAGATGAGGCGGAATTGAAGGATTTTAAGCCGAAATTAGTCTACTTTAATGATAATAATGAAATGGTTAGAACCAGCCACTCTATTCCTGTTCAAGCGGCGTAGTTAGCTGCTCTAGTTACTTCAGCTTATTAGGTTCGAGCATAATGCCAAGCCTAATAAGCTGCGAGGTAGTAAAGAAGTCATATAGTGCTTACTAAGCGTTGGAGTAATTTTTGGTTTATTCCGCAAGCTCCATGCAGCTTGTGTGATTTATAGTATTAAGCATTGACTAAGTGCATTCGCAACTTAGATAGTCGGTTTTTTCATAACCTCAGGTTATATTTTGTATTAAATCCCCATAAGCGGCTAAACTTTCTTAATTGTTCGGCATGACCGTTCAATCGTTTGTTAGGGATTTCGTGCACAATACAGGTTGATGCTATCAACAGTGATAAAAAATGATAGAAAGACTTAAAGTAATTAGCTGCTAGGTCGATAAGACATTAGCAAGTATGGGAATGATTTTGGTAAAGTTTCATAAGGATTTTTATGACTATTCGTAATAAGTTAGTACTGGGTTTCTCGAGTTTAATTTTGATTTTATTGGTTGTTGGTGGCTTGGCGTGGAAATACATTTATAGCTTAGGGCAAAATGTTGATGAAATTACTCAATGGAAGGTGCCAGCAGTTCATTTAGCGGTTGATGTGCATGCAGGAGCCTATGATGCAACGATTGAGCAGTTACGTTACTTGCTTTATGAAAAGCCAGAAATACACCAGCGGGCTAAAGGTGTTTTAGCCAAAATGGATAAGGATTTGTCTGCAGTTGATGCTTTGGCAAATAAGTTTAATGATCAAGATCTATTGAGTCAGTCCGCTGCTGTTAAGCGTAATGTTACGGAGTTTAGAGGTTTATATGAACGTGGAGTAAGTGCTTTATTAGATAATCAAAAGGCAGTTGCAACTATGGTTCAGATGGGGCAAAGCGTGATCAATGAAGCAGATCAGTTTGCACTCAAGCAAGAGCAGGAATATGCTGCATTAATGCAGCAAGGAACAACACCTTATTCGCTTAATATTAAAGTGCAGAAATATATTGTAGTGAATAAGATTAAGTCTTTGGCTTACACTATTATTCAGCATGAAAAGCAAGAGCGTTTATATAAGGATCGTAAATACTATCAGATGATGCAGGTTGAATTGCCTGAGTTGATGGACCTGTATACTGCTTTACAGCAAAAAAATCCGGATGCATCAGAGTTAAAACGTATTGAAACTGCACGTATTGCAACTGAAAACTACACGCGTGCGGCAGCGCAATGGATAGCGAATGATAATAGCCTGCAAGGCATTATTAAAAATATGGATCAAATTGCCGCAAATGCGCGCCAATCAGCGTTAGATGCGGAAAATAATGGCTGGGAGAAGGCCGCTGTTATTGCTCAGGAAACAAGTGCTTTAGTTAAGCGGGCTGGATTTATTATTATGGCTGCTTTATTAATTGGTCTTGTGTTGGGTGTAGGGCTTGCGATTGCCATCCCAAATAGTATTGTGCAATCTCTCAAAGCTTTAAGTGCTTTTGCTGTTTCATTTGGTAAAGGTAATTTAACTGCACGGTCACACTTTAGCCCGACGGATGAAATCGGTATTATGGCGGGTGAGTTTGATCGTGCTGCAGCGAATTTACAAGGTATTATGAGCAGTGTTAATCAGCATTCTCATGATTTAGCAAGGCACGCTGATCAGTTGTCCTCAACTGTGGAGCAAAATTTAAGCGGCGTGCGTCAGCAAAAAGAAAATACTGAACAAGTCGCAACTGCAATCACAGAAATGGCGGCAACGGTTGTCGAAGTCTCGCGTAATGCATCTAGTGCTGCGGTAGCCGCTGGAGATGCTGATAGTCAAGCGAATGAAGGGCAGCGTGTCGTCTCTGAAGCTGTTCATTCAATTGATTCTTTGGCAAGTGAAATAGATCAAGCCACTTCAGTTATTCAACAATTGGAAGCTGATGTAGGGGATATAGGTAGTATTTTAGAAGTTATTCGTAGCGTTTCTGAGCAAACTAATTTATTAGCCTTGAATGCAGCAATTGAAGCGGCGCGAGCAGGAGAGCATGGGCGAGGCTTTGCGGTTGTTGCTGATGAAGTACGGACATTAGCAAGTAGAACGCAATCATCCACTAATGAAATTCAGACGATGATTGAAAAACTACAAGCCGGTGCGAAAAGTGCTGTTAGCGCAATGGGGGCAAGTCAAAAAATGGCCGGTAAAAGTGTTGGACAGGCAACAGATTCAGGTACTGCTCTATCAGCCATTACCCAAGCTATTTCAACCATTAATGATATGAATGCGCAAATTGCTACGGCTTCTTCGCAACAAAATTCAGTGACTGAAGAGATCAACCGAAATGTCATTAGGATTAGCGATATTGCCGATAATAGCGTAGAAACAGCGAATAATACTTTAACTGCTAGTCGTGATTTAGCGAGACTTTCTGAAGAGTTAGAAGGTTTAGTGGGGCAGTTTAGAGTGTAGTTATTGTTGTATTGAGATAGGGTGAATTTGAGCGGGCCTTATGGGCCCGTTTTTTATGCAGTCATAACAAGCAAGCTTAATCGGTTTCTTCTATCCACTTACAGCGTGTATTAATAATGTCAGCGGTATTTTTTGAACCAATGCCTTTGGCGATTAAGGCAATGACCCGATCATCAGATTGATAGCCTGAATGTGCGGTTAAAGGGTTGGCTGCCGTACCTAAGCCTAGTAAATCGACAACATTAGCAATGTTAATATCTACATTAGAGGTGTTAATGCAGAGTCGCGAGTCTAAAAACTGTTCACTGAAATTATAAGGGATAGGGTAGCTGGCAATATCATTAGGGTCATTAAAGGCAATGATTTCAGTCGATTTATACATGCGCTCTGGATAATATTTACCGTCTTCTAGGCAATAATCTTTATATTGTTGTGTGACCTCTGCTTTTTTCCTACCTAATTGCAGTACTGGCAATTGGTTAGCTAGCATAAAAATAGGAGTGTTTTTTTGTTTTAGAATTTGTACTGCTGTTCGTGGTTTTTTTAGAGGGCCGCGATAAGTATCGGTATTGCTTCCTGTTAGTCTGGCAATGCGTTGCAAACCGTCAATAGTAATGCGACTGCCTAAACTATGTGAGACAAAAGCATAGTGGTTATTTTCTAGGTTTGTATTGAAGTCTGGCGCGTTAAAGTCACAAGCACTTGCTGTATGTTGAGCAAGACCTGACCAGTTCTCGGCGACCATCCAGCAATAAGCTTGAGTAAAGGAAATTAAAATATCCTCACGGTGATCACCTAAGTATAAAAAGGAGTCGGGGAGTGTGTCATTACTAAAATTTTTCAGTAAGTTATTAATCGTAGCTCTGCGGTGAGAATATTCACCAGTACTGTCGTAGGCGATTACTTTTTTTGCTTCCTCAGTAATAATTGACCAGACTAACTCATAAAACAGTAACGATTTATTAGCTTGCTCATCGAAGTAATGATGCACTCTGACGCTGCCAAGATTTTTACTGGTATCTAAAGGGTCGGTAAGATCAATTGTTTTAAAACCAGGTGATTTTTTTACCAGCCCCATCTCGGTAGAGAGCTTCCCCAAAAACTCAGCTGAGTAACCTGGTCCATGTTGACCTATGCCATGTACCATGAGCACTTTAAGCCCATTATTTAAAAATGGCTCTAACCCTGTAAAGGCTTGCCCCGTTATTTGACAGAGGCGATCATCACTTTGTTTTTGCTGGTCCAAAATAGCTTCAGCGACGCCATAACCAAAACTAGAGCAGCCACTTAATAGTAGAGTAGTGCAGATGGCAAGGCTTAATTTTTTTCGGGTGAACATAATAATTAATAGGAGTTTTTTAGCCAGCTTAGGGAGTTAGTACTTGAGTTTAAAGGCTTGTATTCTGCGCCTACCCAGTCGGTGTAGTTTGATGATTTAATGATGGAGAATAGTTGCTTAAAGTCTGTGTTTCCCGTTCCAGGTTGATGCCTGCCAGGGCAATCAGCAAACTGAATATGGCCGATTTTATCGCTGTATTGAGGAATAAAATGAGCCGGATCTTCCTGCATCATTAACATATGATAAATATCATATTGCATCATTAAATCAGGATGATTGATTTCTGCCATTATGTCTAACATTTGCGTACTGCTATGCACGATAAAGTTTGGCATATCGATCGTATTAATCGCTTCAAAAACGGTCTTAATACCTAGGGGTGAAAATGCGTTTAGGGCATAGCGTAAATTATCTTTAAAGGTGGCTTGGTATATTTCCAGACGATCGTTATCAAAGCAGCGGCCTGGTAAAATATTAATGGCTTTGGGCTTGATGATTTTTGCATATTTGACTGCTTGGTCTACAGCTACTTTAAATTGCGCTTGTTTTTCAGGGACTGCGGCTAGGCCTTCGCCGCCTTGTAATAAATCATCGGCAGATACATTGAATAGGACTAATTGCAATTGTTGAACATTTAGTTCAGACCTTATTGTTTGCGCACTGAGTTCATAGGGGAATTGAATTTCAACCGCATTAAAACCATTAGCTTTTGCCTCAGCAAAACGATCGATTAGTGGGACTTCAGTAAACAATAAACTAAGATTGGCGGTGAAGCGTAGCATTGTAAGTACCTGAAATTAATTTAAAAATAACGCGGGTAGGGCGGACTCAAGTCCGCCCTACCACTTTGGTTAATAGCTAGCCATTTACTCCTCTGGCAAAGGATTTTGGAGTACAAATTGGCTGAGCTTAGCAAAATCTTCCAGCGGTAAGCACTCTGCGCGTATTGTCGGATCTATATCCAGTGCAACAATATTAGACTCAAGTATGAGTTTTTTGAGTGAGTTACGTAATGTTTTGCGACGTTGTGAAAAAGCGGCTGTCACTACCGTATTTAGTGATTTAACTGAATCGATAACAACAGGCGGTTGTGCATGTGGCACTAAACGGACAATTGAAGACATCACTTTAGGCGCTGGATTAAAGCTTTCTGGCGGCACATCAAATAAGTGCTCAGTCTCGCAATAATATTGCATCATAACACTTAAACGGCCATATTTTTTACTGCCTGGTTCCGCACAAATTCTATCAACCACTTCTTTTTGCAACATAAAGGTCATATCTGCAATCAGCGGTGTATTTTCCAGTAAATGAAACATCAGCGGCGTGGAAATATTGTAGGGCAGATTTCCTAAGATATGTAGTTTCTCTCCTTGAGTGGCTAAGGCTGAAAAATCAAACTTTAAGGCATCGGAGCTGTGTATGGTTAGATTGCTAAAGTTGCGAAATTTGAAATCCAAAAAGCGCACTAAATCGCGATCTAATTCTACGACATCGAGCTGAATACCATCGGTTAGTATGGATTCGGTCAGAGCGCCTTGCCCTGGGCCAATTTCCACCCAATGTTGATCTTTACTATAAGCTAGAGAGCCAAGGATGTTGCTGATAATATGATGGTCATGCAAAAAGTTCTGACCAAAACGTTTACGTGCTATATGTGCCATATTAATATTTATCTAAGTGACTGGACATTTGCATGGCCGATTGTAAAGCATAAAGGATGCTGCCTGCGTCTGCTTTGCCAGTGCCGGCTAAGTCTAATGCAGTGCCGTGATCGACTGAGGTGCGAATAATAGGTAAGCCTAAAGTAATATTAACCGCTTTGCCAAAGCCCTTGTATTTTAAAACGGGTAGTCCTTGATCATGATACATCGCTAAGACTGCATCCGCATTAGTCAGGTATTTATCGGTAAATAAAGTATCAGCGGGTAAGGGGCCTTGTAAGTTGATGCCCGAGCCGCGACATTGATTTAATACTGGCTCGATAATGTCAATTTCTTCACGTCCTAGATGCCCGCCTTCACCCGCATGCGGATTTAACCCACACACTAAAATAAGCGGATTTTCTATGCCGAAGCGTAGGCGTAAGTCTTTATCTAGTAGTTGAATCACTGTCTTTAATGTTTCTGGAGTGATTGCCGCGCTAATCTCTTTCAAAGGTAAATGTGTAGTTACTAGCGCGACGCGTAAACCTTCAGTCGCGAGCATCATAACAGGATGGCCGCCAGTGATATCGGCAATAAACTCGGTATGCCCTGTAAATGCAATGCCAGCATCATTAATAATGCCTTTATGTACTGGCCCCGTTAACATGGCAGAAAATAATCCTGAAACACAGCCTTGCGTTGCTATTTCTATGGTTTTTAATACATAAGGGCTGTTATTTTTATTTAATACACCGCATTTAGCTTGAGTGTTTAACAAACAAGGCAACACGATTAGTGTGCCGGCAATATGAGCTGATATAGCCAGTTCGGAATCAAATAATTCAATTTTTAAAGGTAAATTCAGCTGTTTAGCACGTTGTTCTAATAATTTAGGGTCGGCAATGACGACTAATTGGCAGGCTAAATCTTGTTGCGCAAGTTGTATGCACAAATCAGGGCCAATTCCAGCAGGTTCGCCTGGGGTTAATGCTATGCGGGGGAGAGTTTTAGGCACGGTTTACTTAATTAATCGATAAAATGGGATATTTTAGCATTAACTGTTGCGCAATTTTAGAACCTTTAAATATGAGGTTATAAAAGAAAAAACCAAGCTTTGCTAAACTGAACAGTTTAGTTTATATTTGTTTCTAGCTATCAATAACAGAATTAATAGATAATATAAAAACGCATGGCTTTAAACGTTAGTTGTTCAAAACGACAAGGTATTCTCAAAGGTGCGACGACTTTATTTCTTGAACAGGGCTTTAATGCCGTAAGCATGGATAAAATCGCTCAGGCTGCCCCTGTTTCTAAAGCGACGCTGTATAAGTATTTCGCTAGCAAAAGCGATTTATTAGCGGCGGTTATCAGTGAGTTATGTGCTGTTTTATTGCAAACCATTGATGATGTGTCAGTGGAATCAGCAAGTGTGGAAAATAACTTAAAAAGAATTGCCGCTGGTTTTGTCGATTTGATTTTTGCTGAAGAAGCATTGGCTATTTACCGACTGGTGATTTCTGAGTGTCATGCCTTTCCTGAATTAGGCCTATTGGTCTATAACAGCGGGCCTCAAGCAGCTTTGGAGTTATTGGAGCGTTATTTAGAAAAGATTAATCGGCATGAACAGGTAAATATTCCAGATACTACTTTTGCTGCGGATGTTTTTTTCAGTATGTTAAAAGGTGATTTACATTTTCAGTGCCTTCTAGGGACTAAAGTTGCACCATCAGAGGCGCAAAAAACTGAACATATTAATAAAGTGGTGGGATTTTATATGCAGGGATTTTTATATGCGCATTAATAAAAAAAGTATTTGTTTGCTTGCCTTATTGTTTACTAGGTCAGGGCTAGCTGCAGAAACGCTGGAGCAAGCTTTTGCAGAGGCGGTTAATAAAAATCAGCGTATTTTTGCTGCTAAAGCTAATAGCCAAGCGGCCGAACAGCAAATATTCGCAGCTCAGGGACAGCGCATGCCGCAGTTTAATGTGAGTGGGGGTTATACGCAATTAAGTGACACACCTACAGCACAAACCGAAGTGGACGGTAATTCGGCGCAGTTCCCAGTAAGTGCGGCCGGTAGTGCAAATGCTCAGGCAATTATTAGTTTACCTGTTTTTACCAGTGGTCGTATTAGTCATAGTATTGAAGCAGCAGAAGCAGCCGCATTGGCAAGCCAGCATGACGAAACTACAACAATCTTAAATATAAAATTACAGGTTGCGAGTGCTTTTATTGCTATTTTTCGTGCTGAAAAATCCTTGGAAGTTGCACAGAGCCATGTAATCAGTTTAAAAGCGCATGCTAAAGATGTCTATAATCTTTATGAGCAAGGCATGGTCGCGCGTAATGATTTGTTAGCGGCTGAGGTTGAATTGAGTAATGCTGAACAAAGTGTATTGCAGCAGGAAAATCGTGTGCAGATGGCTAAAGCTAATTTTAATCAATTACTGAATCGTGATTTAACAGCGAATGTTGATCTTATTGAGCAATTCCCAGAAATACCGCAAGGTGATTATGCTGAATTAAGTGAGCAAGCTTTATTGAAACGAGCTGAATTAAGTGGGCTTGCTGAGCAGGCGCATGCACTAGAGGAGCAAGCAGCAAGTGTAAAGGCGGGCTTATGGCCACAAGTGAATGTTAGCGGTGGTTATCAATATACGCAAAATAAGTATCAGACCTACGAAGGCATGTGGATGGCGAATGCTACAGTGCAATGGCAAATCTATGATGGTTCAACGGCGCATCGCAGTGATGCTTTAAACAGTCAGGCGCTTGCTGTGAGTTCGCAGCGTAATGATTTAATTAGTGCTATTCAATTGCAGGTTCGTCAAGCTTGGCTAGCTATTCAAGAAACACAAAAGCGTGTTGCCGTGACACAAAAAGCGACGGGACAAGCCGATGAAAATTTAAAGGTGAGTAATGAGCGTTACCAGCAAGGGCTTGCTGCGCACATCGAAGTGCTGAATGCGGAAGATTTACGTATTAGAACCTATAACAACTTTAATAATGCGCGGTATGACGCGGTCATGGCTAATTTAAATTTACGCCGTGCGCTGGGCATTTTGTAAAACCTTTAATCATTTACTGGAGAAAGTGATGACATCAATTGATATAAAAAATACTCAAGAGGCTGCGCATGCCACGGTTTTGCAAAGTGATGATATAGAAAATGATATTCGTCGGATTGTCGTGCAAACCCTTAAAGAGAATAAATTTGAGCCAGAAGCCATTAAGCAAACTTTGCATGATGTGCTTGAAGGTGCAAGTGAAGGTGCTAGTCATCAATTTGGAGAAAATACCGAAGCACTTGAGCAAGTTGTTTCCGGTATTGATGCTGCATTAATCCAAGTTGCAAATGCATCAAAATTAGCCATTGAAGAAGCTAGTGGTAATTTACAGGACTTTTCTGATCACGACTTGAAGCGGGCGCTGACAGATTTACGTGAATTGGATGGCTTATTTTTAAATACCTTGAGTGAAGTGGCTCATAAAGGTCAGGATACAACTAAAGCAACGCTAACGGGTTTACTAGAGCATTTGCATAATAGTGGTTCATCTGTAGGTGGTTCAGTGACTAAAATTTTAAACGAGTTACATCATGATTTATCTAAAGGCGGTCGTTTAGAGAAAATACAGGCAGTAGAAATGGCGACAACAGCTAGTATCAGCTTTGCTCGTATGGCGAGTGGCATGTTAGCAGGCATTGCCGATAGCTTAGAAGGCAAAAAATAAGTCATTTATTGCGGCGAATTAATTCGACATGTTATTAGAAACTTTAAGTGTTGCCCGAGATTTTGGGCGTATCCATGAAATATCATCCATTCTGATTCGTTATGGGTTTGGGGAAATTGTGCGCCGGTTAGGTGTAGCGAGTATCGTTGAAAGTGCAGGGCATGTATTAAGGTGGAAAGAAGTTGAAGATTTAACCAAGATTGAACCACCGGTAAGAGTGCGTCGCGCACTAGAAGAGATGGGGCCGACTTTTGTTAAGCTAGGGCAGATTCTGGCCTCGCGCTCCGATTTATTTTCGCCCGAGTGGCTAAAAGAATTTAAAACGCTTCAGGATCAGGTGCAAACTGTTCCTTACGCAGAACTAATAGCTCAAGTTGAAGAGGATTTAGGCGCTAAACCTGAGGAAATATTTGCTGAATTTTCTTATCAGCCGATTGCGGCTGCTTCTATGAGCCAAGTTTATAAGGCGCGCTTGTATGATGGTAGCGAAGTTATTGTTAAAATTCGTCGGCCGGGTATTCGATCTGTAGTTGAGGCGGATTTGCGTTTGCTAGCGCAATTAGCAGACATTGCTGAGCAGGAAATTAAAGCATTACAGCGCTATTGCCCTAAAGAAGTAGTGCATCAATTTACCTTATCTATGCGCCGTGAGCTTGATTTAGCCGCAGAATGTCGTAATGCAGAACGCATGATGGCAAATTTTAGTGGTGACACCCATATTGTATTTCCTAAAGTTTATTGGCAATGGACGAGTGAACGTATCAATGTTCAGGAGTTCATTGATGGGATATCGGGCAATGATATAGAGGCACTTGAGCAATCGAGATTAGATCGAAAGCTATTAGCTAAACGCGGTGTAGAAGCAGTGTTAAAGATGATTTTGCAGGATGGATTTTTTCATGCAGATCCGCATCCAGGGAATTGCTTTTATTTGTCTGATAACCGACTCGCATTTATTGATTTTGGTATGGTAGGGCGTTTATCTGAAGAACGGCGCGATCAAGTTTTGAATTTATTACGGGGCTTAATTGATAAAGATTCACCGCGCGTTGTTAAAGTCCTATTACTGTGGAGTACTAATGCGCGACTTCAGAATAGAGACAGTTTTACTCTCGATATCGATGATTTCATTGATCAATACCACGATATTCCTTTAAAAGAGCTGAATATTACGGAATTATTAAATAGGCTGACGACCTTACTACGCGATCATCAGCTAAATTTACCTTCAGATTTAACGTTATTACTGAAAGCTTTTATTACCTTAGATGGATTCGGTCGGCAGTTAGATCCAGATTTTAACCTCGCTCAGGAAGCGGAACCTCAATTAAAACGTATCTTTTTAGAGCGTTATAGTCCTTCTGAATTATTTAGGAGAGGTAAAGGTAACTTGTTTAGCTTGGCAGAATTATTAAGTGATTTACCCCGAGATTTGCACCAATTAATAGAGTCTCTGCGTCATGGTTCTTTAAGTGTGAAAATAGATATTAATAAACCTTCATGGCTATCTAAAGAGCTAGATCGTTCTATTAATCGCTTGTCAGTCAGTTTGGTAACATCCGCTTTAATTGTTGGTAGCTCTATTGTTACGACTGTCCAAGGGGGGACATCTTCCCTAGTTGGTTTAATGGGCTTTATTGGTGCGTTTGTAGGTGGTATTTGGTTATTATTTTCGATTTGGCGTAGTGGCTGATGCTACTGCTAATTAAAGCCCGCCATGACTTGCGCTAAAACTTTATTGTAATGCGTTTATATTTCTAGAAAACCTTATCTTTTAGATAGGATTAACATAATGACACTTTATATAATGAAACCTACGATCAAGAGCTTTCCTGCGTATTGTATTAAATGGCTATTAGGTTGTGCGCTACTGGTAGTGCTTGCTGGCTGTGACGGAGCGGCTGAAATACCTAAAGAGCCTATGCGCACAGTGCGCGTGGAAACAGTGTCAGCAAATAATACCTTAATGCAACGACGCTTTACTGGGCGTATTGATGCGGTTAGCACCGTCGATTTATCTTTTCAGGTACCGGGGCGGTTGATTAAGCTACCAACTCAAGAAGGGGTATTTATTGCTAAAGGCAGTGTCATTGCTGCATTGGATCAAAACGATTTTCGTCTTGCAGTCGATCAGGCAAAAGCACAGTTTGATTTAGCTAAATTGGATTTAATCCGAAAACGTAATTTGTTGAAATCAGGCTCTCTACCTAAAGCAATGCTGGATCAAGCGGAAACTGCGTATAAATTAAGTCAGGTCGGGCTAGAGACAGCACGACGGAACCAGTCGTATACGCAAATTATTGCACCTTTCGATGCATTATTTAGTCAGCGGTTAATTGATAATTATACCAATGTTGGTGCGCATCAGCCGATTGCTCGCGTGCAGGATTTAACTGAGTTGCGGGTACATATTAATATTCCTGAACATTTAATGGGTTTACTTGAGCAAACAGGTGATTTTAAAGCAGAAGCAGTTTTTAAAGACCGGCCAAGGCAGCGCTTTCCGCTTAGCTATCGAGAGCATATGACAGAAGCTAGTAGTGTTGCCCAAACCTATGAAGTGGTTTTTGGTTTGTCCAAAGAGGGTAATCAACAAGTATTACCAGGCATGACTGCTGCAGTAATTATTAGTAAAAAAGAGGGTGCAGATGCACCTGATTTTGCTATTCCTGTGTCCGCTATTGACTATGATGAGCAAGGTGCAGCTCGCGTTTGGATTTTTAACCCACAAACTGAAGTGGTGAGCGCACGTAAAGTCATATTAGGCACCATTAAAAAACAAAAGATTCCTGTGCTATCTGGCTTGGAGCAAGGTGAGCTAGTGGTGACTGCAGGCGCACATTTATTGCGTGAAGGTATGTCTGTGCGCCGTTTCGTGGCATTTTAAAAGGATAGCAAGATGAGTTTAGAAATTGCACGTAGCGCAATTGAGCGTCCGGTTAATACTTGGCTATTGATTTTGCTTTGTCTAATTGGTGGTTTATGGGGCTTAGACAGTGTTGGTCGGCTGGAGGATCCAGCTTTTACCATTAAACAGGCCTTAGTGGTCACTGCTTATCCAGGAGCTAATGCATTTGAAGTGGAGCAAGAAGTGACCGAATCGCTGGAATCCAGAATCCAGCAATTACCCCAAATAAAAAGAATTACCTCAAAATCTAAACCGGGAATTTCTGAAATTACCGTTGAAATTAAAGATACTTACGATAAACATACCATGCCGCAAGTCTGGGATGAGTTACGGCGTAAAGTGAATGATGCTCAGAAAGACTTGCCACAAGGCACGCAGCCATCAATTGTAAATGATGATTTTGGTGATGTTTATGGGATTTTTTATGCTGTTACCGCACCGGGATTTTCCACTAAAGAAATTTTGAATATTTCCACCTTTTTAAGGCGTGAATTATTAACTGTGCCGAATGTTGCTAAGGTCGAAACCGCAGGAGAGCGTAAGGAGACGATTTATATTGAAATTTCCAGCGATCGCATTACCCGACTAGGCTTATCAACTCAGCAGGTTTTGGCTATTATCCAGTCAGAAAATACCGTGGCTGATGCCGGTACTGTCACAGTCGAGGGTCGCCGAATTCGTATTGTTTCAGGGGAGGGTTTCGATTCCCTAGCGCAGATTGAAAATTTGCGTATTGGTAAACCGGGTACAACGGAACAAATTAGCCTGATTGATATTGCTGATATAAGCCGTCAATCCACAGAAATCCCAGATCATTTAGTGCGTTTTAATGGCTCTGATGCCTTTACTTTGGCTGTTTCAGGTGTTGCTGATGCCAATATTGTGGTCGTAGGTAAGGCGGTTGAAGCGCGTCTGGAAGAATTGAAAGAACGCATCCCTTTGGGTGTGGAGATTGCTCCGATTTATGAGCAGCATAAAGTGGTTGATGATTCGATTAATGGCTTTATTGAAAACCTGATTATTTCAGTCGCGATTGTGATTTTGGTGCTATGCCTGATGATGGGCTGGCGTATCGGGTTAATTGTAGGCGCGACTTTATTGTTGATCGTCTTAGGCACTTTATTGTTTATGAGTTTATTTGGCATTGATATGGAGCGTATCTCTCTGGGCGCTTTGATTATTGCCATGGGTATGATGGTGGACAATGCTATCGTGGTCGCCGAAGGTATGTTGATTAATATGCAACGCGGAATGCGTGCTAAAGAGGCGGCTTGCTTGGCGACAGATCGTACTCAAGTGCCATTACTCGGAGCAACGGTGATTGGTATTATGGCGTTTTCCGGTATTGGTTTGTCGTCAGATATTACCGGTGAATTTCTATTTTCCTTATTTGCTGTGATTAGCTTTTCCTTGTTATTAAGCTGGGTCTTAGCAATTACGGTCACGCCGTTATTTGGTTATTTGTTTCTTACCGTAAAATCAGCGGATAGTAACGTAGATCCTTATGCCAGTTCTGTGTATAAAGTATACGAGAAGGTGCTAAGAGGCGTATTACATGCGCGTGTACTGACTATTGTTGCCTTGGTTTTGATCACGGTTGCCTGTTTTGCAGGCTTTGGTTCGGTTAAACAAGAGTTTTTTCCTTACTCGAATACACCCCTGTTTTATATTAACTATCAGTTACCGGAAGGTGCTGATATTCGCACAACTGCTAAGGATATGGCGGAAATCGATGATTTAATTCGCGCTAAAGATAATGTTGTTTCTGTTGCTAGCTTTATTGGTCGCGGTGCTAGTCGTTATATGCTGACTTATACGCCTGAGCAGCCGAATAGCTCATACGGGCAATTTATTGTGCGCGTCAATGATAGATCGTTGATTGATAGGTTGGCGGCGGAGCTAAAACAAGAGTTGAGTGGTACTTATCCGAATGCGGAAATACGTACGCAGCGTTTAGTCTTTGGTCCTAGTGTTGGCTCTAAAATTGAAGCGCGATTTTCGGGATCGGACCCTGCTATATTGCGCCAGTTAGGTACTGAAGCGACTAATATCATGGCAGCGAATGATGGCTTAATTGATGTACGTACGAATTGGCGACAAAAAGAGCCTGTTTTAGCGCCGGTGTTTAATGCCGAACGCGCAAGAATTGCAGGCATTGGTCTCAATGAAGTGGCGTTGAGTTTGCAGTTTGCCACTACCGGCGTAAAGGCGAGCACTTATCGTGAAAATGACAAGCTTATCCCTATTGTCGTTAGACCACCTGATGTGGAGCGCCACGATGCGAGTCGCTTGAATGATCGTTTGGTTTACAGTGCGATGATGCAAACTTTTGTGCCAATCACACAGGTGGTTGATCATTTTGAAACGGTCAGTGAAGATGTTTTGGTGCATCGCCGTGACCGCGTGCGTACATTGACAGCGCAAGCTGACCCTGCGTTTGGTTTGACGGCTGATCAAGCGTTTAAGCGCGTTAAAAGTCAGATTGAAGCGATTAAATTGCCTGCAAATTATAAAATGGAGTGGGGCGGAGAATATGAAAGCTCACGTGATGCGCAAACCGCATTGAATTCTAAATTGCCCGTTAGTATGTTGGTCATGCTGATTATCAGTATTTTATTGTTTGGAAAAGTACGGCAACCGCTGATTATCTGGCTGGTTGTACCGATGTCGGTGTGTGGTGTAGTGATTGGCTTATTATCATCAGGCAAACCGTTTAGCTTTATGGCTTTACTAGGCTTATTAAGTCTTTCAGGTATGCTGATGAAAAACGCGATTGTTTTAGTGGATGAGATAGATACTCAGATTGCCGAAGATAAAGATCATTACGATGCTATTATTCATGCCAGCGTCAGTCGTATTCGTCCGGTATTTTTAGCGGCAGGAACAACTATTCTCGGTATGTTACCTTTATTAAATGATGCTTTTTTTGCCAGTATGGCAGTGACCATTATGGGCGGTTTGGCGTTTGCAACATTATTGACTTTAATTGCTGTGCCGGTGTTGTATTCGCTGTTTTTTAAGATTAAACCTAGTAGGGCTTAGTGATGGCACGGTGAGTCGGCAGGGTAGTGCTTTATCAGGCTTTATAAGTTAGGTTAGAGTGAAGTTGTTATTTCTAATGGTGGCTGTGCTGAGCCAGTATCAATAATGCTAACAAGATCATTAACCTGTAACTGACCTTGTTGGTCATGCAAAGCATTTTGGCCAAAATAGACTTGATTTTGCCATTTTCGTGTGCGCGACAAGGTACGTAAGGGCTCTTTATTACTTTTAGCTGTTTCAGGGTCGATTTGCGGGACTGAGCAGCGTGAACAAGGCTTAGGTAAGCGAAAGTTAATATTGCCGATACTGATTTTCCGCCAAGTATCTTCAGCGTAACTAGCGCAATCAGTAATGACTAAATTAGGTCGAAAGCGTTGCATAGTTAGATTCAAGTCCATCTGTTGGTTGAGTAAGGCTAGCGATGCTTCGGAAGTGATTAGAAATGGAAAGCCATCACTAAAAGAGGTTTGGTCGTTGGTGGAGGCGTAGTTTTGATCGACTGTACGAATACTGTTTTTAGCTTGATACACTAAACGGCAGGGCATTCGTAAGCAATCATTAAACCATTGATCTGCTTCTGGGCTGATTAATTGTGCTGGGCATTGGTCATGCCAGACTGTGGCTATAACTGTTTCTGTAGTTTGTGCAGGTTCTAGGGGTAAAATTAAATCTTCTTGTTTTGGTGCTGATACGATCAGTTGCTGGTCTTTAATCTGGGTTTTTATCAGCGCCATTTTAGGAGCGTGGCGCTGTGATAAGAACTGCTGTTGGTCGTCAATCAGCATCCACTGCCGATCGTATTTTAGTCCCGTTTCAGTAACATCCCATGCGTTGACCTGAATACCGGTAACGGATTTAATGGGGTAAATGAAAATAGTGCTGAGGCGAGGCATGAAATTAGCCTAATAGGCTTTTGACTGCTGTATCTGTCACTTTTCCAGCTTGAGCATAAATCGCTTGGCTAGGGTCTTGATCTATACTGCTTTGTAGTTGATCAATTTGCTGTTGCGGATCTATTATATCCGTTTCAGGGCCAACTTCAGTGCTTTCATTGTCAGTGCTAGTAGAAAGGGCAATTGCGGCAGCAGAAAAGTTTACTGTGTCAGTATTAGTGCTTTGCAGCGTGTTTGCATTAGAGTTTTCTGGTGTACTTGGTGTCGTGCTGATCTCGGCAGCCTTAATAGCTGTAGCATTAATAGTACTACTTAGGTCCGAAGTGTTGATTTCCATGTTAAATACCCCCTTAATTAAGGTTTATTGCTCAAATGCAATGGTAAAATCTGCTTCATCAGAAATTATGTGGTCGATAGCTGTATGTTGTGTTTTATCAAAGACTAAACCATATTCAGTTGTACTGTACAGACGTACCACCTTTGCAGGAATTGTGCAGGAATAACCTTCTGTTAGTTCTAGGTTTAATACTACTTTAGTATTCATTCTTAGTTTTTGTTCAATGGCTATACAAATCCCTTTGGAGCTAATGTCTAAAACATTGATAGGGATTGTTTTACTTATAAACCACTGTTTTGAAGTAAGTGTCGCTTTAATGTCGCTTTTTCTATAGCGAACTGCTTTGCGCAAACTTGCTGAAGTGGACTCACTTAGTGGAGCAAAAATATCATCAGACATATTTTTAAAGTGTAGCTATAAAGTTCATATTTATAATAATAGCTTTTATTAATATAGAATACCAATGACTATTTTTATGAACTTAATGTAATCTCAAGAAAGTTCTGCTATTTTACTATAACTAGACTATATTTTTATGTGTACTGATTCAGATTTAAAGAGATGATATTTAATTTATTGCGTTTATTTTTGCCGCTAATGTTGATGTTTGTGGCTTTTTTTAGTGGGCAAGGGCTTGCTGAGACTAAGCAAGAGATAAAAATTGCTTATTTAACTCAGGAAAAGCAAGTGCCCGCAGCTTTGTCTAATCTTGAGCCTTTTATTGCTGATAAAGGCTTGCAAGGCGCGTTATTGGGTATAAAAGATAATAATACAACGGGGCAGTTTACGGGGCAGAACTATTTCTTAAAACAAGAAATAGTTCCTTTAGGTGCTGATGTTAAGTTGGCGTTCAGTGCTTTATTAAAAGAAGGATATCAATTAATTATAGTTAATTTACCTGCTGCTCAGTTAGTTCAAATTCAACAACTTAATAATCAGGCGTTGCTTTTTGATGTCGCGACACGTACGGATGCTTTTCGGCAGAGTCAGTGTTTGCAAGATGTATTGCATATTTTGCCTAGCCGAGCGATGCGCGCTGATGCTTTGGCGCAATATATGTTGAAAAAACGCTGGAATCGATGGTTTTTAGTGGTTGGTGCAACACCTGAGGATGAGCTTTATGCACAGGCAATAAGGCGTTCAGCTAAGCGTTTTGGTATGAAAATTAGTGCCGAAAAGAAATGGCTGCATAGTTATGATGCACGCCGTACGGCGCAGTCGGACATCCCCGTGTTTACTCAAGTTGGTGACTATGATGTATTGGTGGTTGCTGATGAGCAGGGCTTATTTGGTGAATATATTAGCTATCGTACTTGGCTGCCGCGCCCAGTGATAGGTACTCAGGGTTTGGTAGCTACTGCGTGGCACCGTGCGCATGAGCAGTGGGGGGCGGTACAAATTCAAAATCGATTTAAAACGTTGGCAGGGCGACAGATGGAAGAGGAGGATTATGCGGCTTATTTGGCTGCGCGTGCGATTGGTGAAACAGTGACGCGTACTCAATCCGTCGATCCTACTCAGGTAAAAGCGTATCTGTTTAGTGAGCGCTTTAAATTGCAAGGTTATAAAGGTAAGCCGCTAAGCTTTAGAGCGTGGAATGGGCAATTGCGCCAGCCAGTTTTATTGGCTGCGCCAACTTCATTAGTCGTTGCGCCGCCTTTAGAGGGCTTTTTACATCCTAAAAATGAACTCGATACTTTGGGCTATGATCAGCCTGAAACTCATTGCCAATAAACAGGAATAAGCATGGAAATTAAAGCTATTTTACTTAGCACTCTGTTGTTATCTACTTCGCTTGCGACAGCTGAAACAGTGTTTGTTACGCTAGAAAAAGATAATGCCATTGCGGTGGTTGACCCCATTGCAGGTAAGTTGATTAAGACGGTTTATGTAGGGCAAAGACCGCGCGGTATTGCGCTTAGTAAAGACCAACAGACTTTATATATTGCGACCAGTGATGATGATGCGGTGATTGAGGTGGATGCTAATACCTTGCAAGTTAAAGGTGAATTGCCGTCGGGTGAAGATCCGGAAACTTTTGCTATTAATGGACTAGGGACACGCATGTATGTGTCTAATGAAGATGATAACCAGGTTACTGTGATTGATTTATCCAGTAAACAGGCAATTCAGCAGGTCGCTGTCGGTGTGGAGCCGGAAGGAATTGCGGTAAGTCCTGACGGGAAATGGATTGTTAGTGCATCAGAAACGACCAATATGGTGCATTGGATAGATGGTGAAAGTCATGAAATTAAAGCCAATACTTTGGTTGATCCACGACCTAGAGCCTTGAACTTTACCGCTGATGGCCAGCAACTATGGGTGACTTCGGAAATTGATGGCACTTTAATGGTTATTGATGTTGCAAGTAAAGAGATTGTTCGGCGCGTACGTTTTTCTGTGCCAGGCTTAGGTCAAGAGAAAATTCAGCCCGTGGGCGTGGTCATTGATGATAAAAGGCAGTGGGCTTATGTTGCTTTGGGGCCAGCTAATCGCGTTGCCGTGATTAATGCTCAAACCTTTGAGGTGGAAAAATACTTGTTAGTCGGTGCGCGTGTTTGGAATCTAGCCTTTTCTCCGGCACAAGAGCGCTTATATACCACTAATGGTGTAAGTCATGATATTTCAATTATTGATTTAGAGAATCATAAGGTAACTAAATCGATTGCTGTTGGTCGTTATCCATGGGGAGTTGCTGTAAAGCCATGAGTGATATTGCATTAGATGTAGTGAGCTTAAGTTTTGCTTACGGTAAAAAACAAGTTCTACATGATTTAAGTTTTCAGGTTAAAGCGGGGCAATGTTGTATTTTGTTGGGCCCAAACGGGGCCGGGAAAAGTACTTTATTTTCGCTGATCACTCGATTGTATGCTTACAAGCAAGGTGAGATTGATTTAGCTGGTTTTAATATTAAAAAAAAGCCATTAAAGGCGTTAGGAAAGTTGGGGGTAGTGTTTCAGCAAACGACTTTGGATTTAGATTTGACTGTGCAGCAAAATTTGCGCTATCACGCGGCTTTGCAAGGTATAGGCAGAAAAAAAGCCAATGTGAATATTCAAGAGCAATTAGAACAGCTAGGTATGTACGAGCGTCGAGCTGAGATGGTGCGTCAGTTAAATGGCGGGCACAGAAGGCGAGTGGAAATTGCGCGAGCTTTATTGCATAAGCCGAGTGTCTTGTTGCTGGATGAGCCGACCGTTGGGTTGGATGTACCAAGTAGAGAGTCAATCGTGCAGCATGTGCATCAATTGGCGCAAGAAACTGATTTGGCAGTGTTGTGGGCAACACATCTTATGGATGAGGTATATGACACTGATAAGTTGGTCGTTATTCATCAAGGTAGCCTGCAGGCTCAAGGGACTAAAGTAGATATTATGCGTAAGGCTGGAGTGGATAACCTTAATGATGCATTTTTTAATTTAACTCAAGGTAAAAGCTAATGCGTATTTTTCATTATTGGTATGCCTTGTGGGGTATTGTTGGTAGGGAGTTGTTGCGCTTTGTTAAACAAAAGGAGCGCTTTCTTTCAGCTTTGGTTCGTCCTTTAATTTGGTTGTTTGTTTTTGCCGCAGGGTTTAGAGCCGCTTTAGGGATTGCTATAATTCCGCCGTATGAAACTTATATTTTATATGAGGTGTATATTACCCCTGGTTTAATTGGCATGATTCAGCTATTCAATGGTATGCAAAGCTCGCTGTCGATGGTTTATGATCGTGAAATGGGGAGTATGCGTATTTTATTAGTTAGTCCTTTGCCGCGCTGGTTTCTGCTGGTATCTAAATTATTAGCGGGTGTTTTTGTTTCGGTTTTACAGGTTTATGTGTTCTTGGGTATTGCTTGGTTTTATGAAATACAAGCACCCTTAGAGGGTTATTTATGGTTGTTACCAGCCTTATTGTTGACGGGGTTAATGTTGGGCGCATTAGGTTTGTTGTTGTCGTCATTTATTAAGCAATTGGAAAATTTTGCTGGGGTAATGAACTTTGTTATCTTTCCGATGTTTTTTATGTCGACTGCACTGTATCCTTTATGGAAATTACAAGAATCCAGTAAGTGGCTGTATAAGTTGGCGGAGTATAACCCTTTTTCTCAAGCCGTCGAGTTTTTAAGGTTTGCTTTGTATGGACAATTTAATCAAATGGCTTTTTACTATACGGTAGTAGCATTTTTGCTATTTTTAGTTCTTGCTATTATTGGCTATAACCCTTCAAAAGGAATGATGCAGCGAAAAGGCCGGTAACATGCTTTTTTGCGCAAAACATAAAATGAGGAATATGTGAGAAACTCTTTTTTTCTGGTGATCCCTGCTCAAGAAGAGGATCTGGTGCGCTTAGAGCTATATGCAGAGGTAGCAGTGAAGCAGTGGGTAGATGAGCTCCCTAGAGCCAATCTATCGTTATCAACGCGTCTTTTGCATGATTTCATGCAGGAGAGTAATAAGTTAATTATGACGCCTCAGCAGCGGCTTGATTATCTGGAATTATTGCGTCCTTGTTATCTGGCAGTAGAAGAAGATTTGCGCTCGCGTTTAACGAAAGCAGGGTTCCCGAAAAGCGATAATGAGCACAAGATTTATATGATTTTAGTTGCTATTGAACGGGAGTTTTCGATTGGCTACTGGACGGTTGTAAAAGAGCAGACGCGCCGAGAGATCGGTTGGTTTCAAGGTAAAGATGTTACTTTAGCTATACAGCGAGTAATTAAAGGATTAACAAGTATTGTTGTTAGTCAATATATTATGAGTTTACCTATTCCTGAGTGGGTTTGGATTGACCTACATTCGCTGTATAAGCTTAGTGTGAAACTAAAAAAAGAAGCGACTAAAGTGCCTGATCAGTCGTGTTTGGTGAATCACAGTAGCACAATTCAAGATAGTTATAAGCAATGCATCTTACTTAGTCTTGCGGATCCAACAGGTTTAATGCCTAAGGAAATGCAGCAGGTTTATGAATTTACTGAGTTATTGAGTGCCACGATTACTTTTGATCATCAAGAGATTTCAGGTGTTCAGCGGCAATGTATTATTTTTCAGGATGAAGATAGGCCTGCATTTTTTGTGGCCCAAGATAAGTTAGCGAATAGCGATACGGTTTTATATATTGATTTCGCTAAGTTAAATAAAGTTTTTCAGAAAAAAGAAAAACTGAAGAATAATGTGGATGGGCGTTATAGTACCTTGAAGTTATCGCCTAGGGCGGATAGGTTGCCTGCTGAGTTGCTTGATTATTTGGATGTGCGCTGGCAAGGCGTTCCTTTAGCGGGGGTGCCGATTTTTGCTGACCGCTTAAGTCGGTATTTTTCCATAGGTTTGAATTCTGCTTATGAATTGCAGAGTTCAAATGTTAAAGGCGTGAAAGACTCAGGCCCAGCTAAAGAATATCTCGCTGAAACTGCTTCCGAGCGTGCCTTAATCTGTAATTTCGATGATCCAGGCATGTTATCGATTGGCAGTTTTATTAGTTTCAGGAAAGCTGATCAGCCTCGGCATAGCCGTTCTATTGGCATTGTTAATAAAGTTTCGATGCACAAAAGCACGGGTAAGGCGCAGTTTGAGGTTTTTTTGTTAACTCAGCATGCGTTTGTTGCTCAATACACTGATATGAAAGAGTCAGACAAAGGTGGGATGCAGAGCGCTTTAATTTATGGAGTTAAAGCTTTAGGTAAGGATGAGAAAAGTTTCCTTATCGTAGAGTCGTTTATGTTAAAAGAGTCGGGTGTTGTAAGATTGTATTTGAATGAGAAAAACTTTCCTATTGTTTTGAGGAATCGAAAAAACATAGGATTAGGCTATTGGCAGTTTGAATGTCGGCAGTTAGAAGAACAAGAGGTTGCAAGCAAGGGCAACAAAGGTTACGATTTCATATAGTTGTTTAAAGGCGACTATCAATAATAAAAATTAAATAGAACAATGAGGGGTTACTATGAGTGAAGATAAATCAACTGAATCAGGCGAAGCTATAGAAAGCATTAAAGAGACTGTTGAAGAGGTGGTGGAAGATGTAAAAGAGACTGTTGAAGAGGTTGTTGACGCAGTTGAAGGTGCGATAGACGATGCAAAGCCACCATTAATGAAGCTTAAAGATGAAAATCCTAAATTATTTTTCGGTGCTCTCGCAGGTGTTGTCGTTGTTTTAGGCGCAGTATTTATGTCAGGTGGTGATAATGGTGTTAAGCAGCATGCCTCGAAAATGACTTACACTGTCGGTCAGTCTTATACTTTGCAAGCGGCCAATGCGCTTACAGATACAACATTAAAAATTTTAAAAGTACCTGGTCAGATGGCTTCATTTGATAATGAAGGTGATGTTATTTGTAATGCACCAACAGGAACGTCTGTTCTTGCGAGAAGCTTTCAAGATGCTTTTGGTACTAAGCAGTTGTTCGTGCAAGTTGAAATTCAGGAAGAAATTGGTGATTGTCGCCAAGGCGTGAAGGGCTGGACGCTAAAAACAAATTTAAAATAAATCTGTAATAGGGTGTTGACATGAAATGAAAACGCCTTATAATAGTCGATTCTTACAGAGCGGGAATAGCTCAGCGGTAGAGCACAACCTTGCCAAGGTTGGGGTCGCGAGTTCGATCCTCGTTTCCCGCTCCAAGAATTTTTAAAGCCGCAAAATATCGCGGCTTTTTTATTCTTCTCTATAAGAATAAAAGGCTGCTTAGCAAAACGGTTATGCAGTGGATTGCAAATCCATCTACGGCGGTTCGACTCCGCCAGTAGCCTCCATAATAAATATTTTGTATGCGGGAATAGCTCAGCGGTAGAGCACAACCTTGCCAAGGTTGGGGTCGCGAGTTCGATCCTCGTTTCCCGCTCCAAAATATCTTATCAAAATTAGGCATAAGGTCAATCTAGTTTAAGCTGATTGACTTTCGTTATGCCTTGAGTCTAAGTGTCAATTCTTCGTACAAAATATACTGTCAAACACTCTCTCGTTTCATAAGGTCTTTCTAGGCTTGTCGGTTATTTTTCTTTGTATTTCTAGCTTTTTATTTAAGTCTAAAAATATCGCTGTCGCTTTCTTTCTGTGTTCACTTTAGTTGCACTTATGATTTGGAGTATATCGTATTTCTCTGCTTGACTGCGTGCAAGCTTTGATTGCATTCTATCTATGGTGCGAATTCTTTGTAACCCCTGGAGTGTAAAATAAATACGGAATATTCGTAGTTCTATTTCCCGCATTAGGTGGGCTTTATGCGGGTAGGCCTATTTGATGTAGTGGTATTTTTAGGGTAGCTGGCTAGGGATGTTAAACTGAAACTAAAGTGCGTGAGTATAGGTTGCTTTTTGCGCGTCCATCTCGACTATAGGTGTTGATAGTTTGTGGCTTACCTTTTAGTATGCTTAATATGCGCTGAGTATGTTGGTTTAATATGTGGATACTTGCGCCATTTTGCTCGTTAAGAGTGCGACATTTCTTGGATAGTTCGGTAAGACTCTGCCAGTGACTTAATGATTCTATTGTGTCTATGCCGGCTTGCTTAGCAATAGCAAAATATTGAATCATGCCGTCTTGTTTGCTTAGTTTTTCTGAGGCAAGCAGCTGTTCAACTTGATTGGTAAATGTGTTTAATTGGCTAACTAATGCATTCTTTTTTTGCACAATTAAATCAAGTGATTGAGTTTGGCTTTTTGCTTTCAGGAGTATGGATTCTTCACTTAGCAATTGATAGAGCTGTTGGGTGTTATCTAGTGCTGTTGCTATTAGCTTTGTAGCAAGGGGGTGTGTTTTATGGATCATGATAATTAACCTGTGTTGGATAGTTCTTTTTCAGATGCGATGATGTTGTTTGCTAGCTTTTCATTGTCAATTTGATAACTATCATTTTCTATGGCGTTTTTAAGCTCAGCCACGCGTTCTGCATTAGAAATTGGTAAGGATTTTAATGATTTAGATGCAGCTTCAATGGATAAATCAACTGAGTCAGTAGTTTTGTTTTTTTCTGTGTCAGAGGCTGGTTTTTGAACTATTTTATTGTTCTGTCTTTGGCTTGCTTCTATGGCCTGTGTGTTATTGGTGTTTTCTATTTTCATGGCGGCACTCCTGTAAATATTTTTCTATGCCAGTGTATCGGCCAATGTATTTATAACTTTAATAATTAACAGAAACAGTGCCAGCTTTGGTGATAGTGCCCTCAATGATTTTTTTACTTCTGTTGTTTTTCACTCGTATTTTCTCCCCCAAACTACCTGACATTAATGCTTTTCCAGACATTTTTATGCTGAATGAGGGGGAAAATGCGTGAATGGTTACGTGTTCTCCTTTTTTTATAAGTTGCGGATGGGTGACATGTAAGGGTTGTAATATGGTGCCTGCTCGTAGATTGCGTGTGGTTAGTTGATTCTTGATTTGTTGGTAGTTGGTAAAGTAACCGTGACGCAGTTTGCTTGCCGATTTCTTGACTAAAACAGTATTATTTTGGCTAATAACGGTATTTCGTTTTAATGCTTGTTTAAGTGTTAGTACGTTTATATAGATTGTTAATTTGGCGGAATGAAAGAGTGACCATTTTTGCTTGCCATTGCAGCGTACTCCTATTGAAAATATACCTGATTCAATCTGTTTGTCGTTACTGTAAGCCTCTACAGGGATGCTGCAGTTTGCTAGTTTGAGCCTGCTGTCTAATTTATTGACCTGAATTTCATATTCTTGAGTGGTATCGATATTGACTTCGATAAATTGAGTTATCGCTGTTTGTATGGAGTTAATCGACTGGTATTCTTGCGCATATAGCATTTCTGTTGATAGCAAGAAAAGGCTCAGGGTGGAGATTAAGAATGTCTGTATGTTTTCATGTGTCATATCATTGGCGTATGAGTGAGTTCATTAATTATCAAGCACTATTGATGCCAAAAAAATAATCAAGTAGTGCGCTTGTTAGTCGCTATAATACTTTTATAGAAAGAGCAGTTCTATATGTCTTGTTTTGGGTTAATTGAGTAAGAGGTTTTTATGGCTGGAATTTTAGATGGCGTTGACCAACGAACTAAGTTGGCGGGGCATAATCGTTTTGAGTTATTGCTTTTTAAGTTGGCAGGAAGGCAGCGCTTTGGTATTAATGTGTTTAAAGTCCAAGAGGTTATTCAATGCCCGGCTTTAACGCAGCTTCCTAAAGCGCACTCGGTGATCTGTGGGGTAGCGCATTTGCGTGGGAAAACGATTCCAGTCATGGATTTATCAATGGCGATTGGTATGAGGCCAGTTGATAGAGAAGCTAATAACTATGTGATTGTTACTGAATATAATCGTAGTACTCAAGGTTTTATGGTTAGTTCGGTCGATAGAATTATTAATATTGGCTGGGATCAGGTTAATGCGCCGCCAAAAGGTGCGGGCCGAGAGGGTTATTTAACGGCAGTGACCCGGTTTGAAGATGAGCTTATCGAAGTTATTGATGTTGAAAAGGTTATGAAGGAAGTAATTGGTGGTAGCGAAGAGGTTTCTGCAGGGATTTTAGCTGATAATGTTGTGGCAGATAATGCTAATGATCATGTATTAATAGTAGATGATTCCTCGGTTGCTAGAAACCAAGTTAAGCGGGTATTGGAGCAGATCGGCATACGCTGTACTTTATTAAAAGATGGTTTAGAGGCGTGGGAACATGTTCAGGAGCTTAAGGAGAAAGGTATTGATGTTGCTTCTTATTATACAATGATTATTTCTGATGTTGAGATGCCGCGTATGGATGGCTATACCTTTGCATCTAGAGTGAAAGAAGACCCTGAGTTGAAGGATGTGTATTTGATTTTACATACATCTTTAAGTGGTGTGTTTAATACGGCAATGGTAGAAAAAGTCGGGGCGAATGAGTTTTTGGCTAAATTTAAGCCTGATGCATTGGCTGAGTCTGTGCAAAAGCGGTTGCAGTCATTTCATGAGCACTCTAGCAATTAGTTTTGATATAGGATTTAATATGAATAGGTCGCTGTGAAATATGGATATTACCCTGAAGGAATATAGTGATTTCCAAGATTTTCTTAGGCGCTCATGTGGGATTGAGATTGGTGAAAATAAGCAATACTTGGTTAAAAATCGACTATCGGGTGTTCTGCGTGAATTCAACTTGGCTTCCTATTCTGAGTTGGTGTCACATTTAGAGGTGCATTCTGTATTTTCTAATCGCTTAAAATCTAAAGTGATTGATGCTATGACCACTAATGAAACTTTTTGGTTTAGAGATGATTCGCAATTTTTAGCTTTAAAGAATGAAGTTTTGCCTGAGTTGTTTTTGAAAACACGAGGCGTAGTCAAGATTTGGTCAGCAGCTTGTTCTTCTGGGCAGGAGCCGTACACAATGAGTATGTGTGTCGAAGAAATGACGCGTTCCCAAGGTTCTCCTGCTAATGTGCAAATAGTGGGTACGGATATTTCTGAAGCTATTTTAAATGTGGCGCGTACCGCAGTTTATTCGGATATGGCAATTAATCGAGGTTTGGACAGTAAGGTTAGTGCGCTTTATTTTCAAAAAGTAGAGGCTGGGCATCAGTTAAAATCAGAAATAGCACGACGAGTTCGGTTTCAGCAGTTAAATTTGTTGCAACCTTTTTCTGGTATAGGTCGTTTTGATGTTATTTTTTGTCGCAATGTTTTGATCTATTTTTCGGACGAAGTAAAAAGGGATATTTTGCGTCGCTTAGTCGATGCGCTTGAGCCGGGCGGCTATTTGTTTTTAAGTAGTACTGAGTCAGTTCCTGTGGATATGACTGCTCTTGCGCCAGTGAGAGGCAAGCAGGCGCGCTATTTTAAAAAAGTTGGATGATTATATTTTGTCAGTGATTTAACGAAATGGGCTTCAGTCTGTATTTTGTTTGTTAAAAGTGCTAAACCTAAGCTTTGTTAGTTGGTGAAATTTGACCCAATCGAAAAAAATCCCAGGATCTGTTTTACGCTGCGGTGCAATATCGCTGTGTCCGGTGATATTTTCTTGGCGCAGCCTGGGGTAGGTCAGCATTAAGCAATGAATCAGTGCGGTAAGTTGCTGGTATTGTATTTCGGTGTAAGTTGTGTCTACTGTCCCTTCTAATTCAATGCCAATAGAAAAGTCATTGCATTTTTCCCTCCCTTGATAGCATGAGGCTCCTGCATGCCAAGCGCGTTGGTCAAAGGGAACGTATTGCGTGATTGCGCCATTGCGTTTGATAAGTATGTGACTAGAAACTTCTAAATGACAAATTTCAGGAAAGCTAGAGTGTTCGGCTGCGTTAAGTTGATTGGTAAATAGTTTGTCAATATAAGGTGTGTCAAATTGTCCTTCGGGCAAGCTAATGCAGTGAATGACAATTAAGGAAATATCTGCTGGGTCAGTGCGTTGATCACAGTTTGGTGAGGCTATTTGCTGTGCCGATGTTAGTAAATGATTTTTAATGCGCATGTTAAGTCTGATAGTGCTTTTGTTGTTGGGTTAGCAATATTTGTTGTTATTTATAATACCTGAAAATTTGCTGCTTATTTAAAAGGAATAAGCTAAGGGTGTTACTTTATTTTTTATGCTGGTTCTACCTGAAAATCTAGACGATAGCCAGAGTTGTCATGTCTTTTGTTCTATAAAGTGAGTTTTGGTTGCGCTAGATATATAAAATATATCTATTATCAAGGGCTGCATTCTATGGAATAATGCACATACAGAGTTATAGGCTTGTTGCATGATTGTGCTGTTAGTTTTTATCGGTAGAAGTTGTGTGCGTTTGTATTTCTAGCAAGGCTTAAGTGTCTATTGGTGTATTAAACTAAATAATTGGTGAGAGAATAAACGATGATTGAACTTGGAATAGTTGTGGCGGCTGTTATTTTTATATGGCTTTATGTGGGTAAAAGTGCGACAGAAACGACGACTCAGCCGGAAGAGTCTGTAGTAGAGCAAGAAGAAGTGGGGGCTACTGATACTGAGGCTGCTGAAGTTTCTCCAGAAACAGAAAATGTCGAACCAGTTACTGAAATAGTCGCTAACGAAGCCGCGCAAGAGTGTGTTGCAGTGAGTGTAGTACCGCAAGATTCAACGTTAAGACGTCATTATATGCAGAATTTGATGGCTAATAAGGAAGGCTCTAGCGAGAAAATTCCGGAAGATTCTACATTAAGGCGTCATTTTACTCAGCAGTTGTTTGCTGAAGTTGCTGCTACGATGGTAGATAGGCCTACAGATTCAACTTTAAAGCGTCATTACGACGCTCAGTTATCTGGTGCTGTTGCTGATAGGTTAGGTGCCTTGAAATAAAGGTTTGTATATAATTTAACCTTAATTGGGGTAAGTGGTCATACTAAAGTGATTCCAAGAAAGTTATTGTTTAGGCATAGATTTTTAGTGGTTTTGTTGGTGTTATGATGATTTACCTTGGTTGCTTTTAGAGCAATTCACTTCTTGTTTTTTACTGAAAATAGGCTGACTAATTCTTAGTTTTTGCTTATTTCTTGGTTTCTTAGTTTTAATTCTTTACTCTGGAATAGTGCATGAATTATACAGCTCCTATAAATGTTAAACCTTTTCTTGAAGAGGATATTGGTGGTGGTGATATTACTGCGGCCATTATTTCTGAAACTATGCAGGCGAGTGCAAAGGTCATTACGCGTGAATCGATGATTTGTTGTGGCCAAGATTGGTTTAATGCCGTTTTTAAAGAGTTAAATGCAGAGATAGAAATTGAATGGTTGGTGAGAGAAGGTCAATGGGTTGGAGCGGGCACGCTTTTATGTACTTTGCGCGGTTTTGCGCGACCTTTGTTAACAGGGGAGCGTACGGCATTAAACTTGTTGCAAACTTTGGCGGCAACGGCAACTTATGCGCATCAATATGCGCAGGCGGTTGCGGGTACTGATTGTAAAATATTGGATACGCGAAAAACTATTCCAGGCTTACGTGATGCGCAAAAATATGCGGTTACTTGTGGTGGTTGCCATAATCATCGCATAGGTTTGTATGATGGCGTTTTAATTAAAGAAAACCATATTATGGCGGCAGGATCAATCGCTAAAGCAGTCGCTAGAGCAAGGCAAATTAGCGATAAGTGGGTGGAAGTGGAAGTAGAAAGTATGATGGAGCTACAGCAAGCACTAGATGCTCGGCCTGACCGGATTATGTTAGATAACTTCTCTGTGCCGCAATTATTAGAAGCAGTGAAAAAAGTTGCAGGAACAGTCGCCTTAGAAGCTTCAGGTAATATTTCTTTAGGTAGTATTCGCGAGATTGCAGAGACCGGTGTGGACTATATTTCTATTGGCGCGTTGACTAAAAATGTAACGGCTGTTGATTTATCTATGCGGATTGACTTGGTGACTGAGTAATGCGAAGCATAGATAGGTTATTGCAGCAGATGTTGAGTCAGGGTGTTTATGTTGTCGGAGTAGGGGAAGGTTCGGAGGCGAATGCTTTTACTGCAGCCTGGGTGATGCAAGTTTCGTTTGCACCAGTATTATTAGCTATTAGTATTAATCCAGAGCACCGCTCGTATCGGTTACTGAAAAAAGACGGTGTTTGTAGTGTTAATGTTTTAAGTCAGCAGCAAATGTCGCTGGCTGAGCATTTTGGGCAGTCGGGTCTTGAAGATAAAATGGCGCAGGGAACTTGGGCTGCTGCAGTAACGGGAACGCCTGTGTTGCAAGAAAGTTTGGCTTATTTTGATTGTAAGGTCAGCCATGAAGTCGCCGCAGGAGATCATCAATTGGTTATTTGCGAGGTGATTGAAGCTCGGCAATTAAACGCGGGTAGGCCTATGTTGTATAGCGCTACCGGAACGATGGATAATAGTGCTGAGCTTTATGAGTAAGTGGGCTGCTTTGTTGTCTATTAAGTAGGCGATAAACTACACTCATCTAAAGCTTGGGTGAAAGTATGAATTCAAATAAAAGAACATGTATTCGAGTTGCTGAGTGTTTAGCGATAGAAATAGAGAATGATTTGGGGGAGCGAGTACATGGGGTAACTTTAGATATATCCAATCAAGGTATTGGTGTGCGTTGTAGCGCGGATGACCGGAACCGAATAACGCCGCAAGGTGATTTTGTTAAGCAAGGGCGCCCAGTAGAGGTTCAGGTTCATTTGAAATTTCCTGATACGCTAGGGCGTAGTGAGTTAATTAGTGTGCGTTGCGGTATTGTTTATTCTCGGAAACTTGCGCAAGATAAGTGTCAGGTTGGGTTGGGTTTTTTAGGTATGGACGCTGATGCCGAGGTTTATTTGACTCAATTTATTCAAAATAGAAAACTAGCGCAAAAGAGTTAGGGATAAAATTTTTGAGTGGAATAACACACTATAATCGGAAGATTATAAAAATCTTAATGACCGCGCACTGATAATTCAGTAAAATTATAACAATTACTCGGTTTTACGAGTAGCTGATATGATCAGACGTAATTTATTCTATAACGGGAAGGGCCGCGAGGTGCTTCCCGTTTTGTACATTTAAGGTGGCTTATTTTGAACAAACCTGCACTATTAATGTTGGAAGATGGGACAGTATTTTATGGGGTGTCGGTAGGCGCAGATGGCTGTTCTGCTGGGGAAGTGGTGTTTAATACATCGTTAACTGGCTATCAAGAAATCCTAAGCGATCCTTCTTACGCTAAACAAATTGTAACCTTAACTTACCCGCACATTGGAAATGTTGGGACAAATGATGAGGATAATGAGTCGTCTGGCGTTTTTGCTAGCGGCTTGGTGATTCGTGATTTACCTATCGTTGCTAGTAACTGGCGCTCAGAAAAAAGCTTGTCGGATTATTTGCAGGATAATAATGTGGTTGCCATTGCCGAAATTGATACCCGTCAATTGACTCGATTATTACGTGATAAAGGTGCGCAACGTGGTTGTATTATCGCGGGTGATGTTTGTGATGAGGTGGTAGCAAAGGCTGCGATAAATGCATTCTCTGGATTGAAAGGGATGGATTTAGCGAAAGAAGTCACTGTTACCGAAGCTTATGAGTGGACGGAAAATACTTGGAGTTTAGAAGCGGGCCATACACAAGCTGAAAATCTTACTAAGCATGTCGTTGCATATGATTTTGGTGTAAAACGTAATATTTTACGTTTGTTAGCTAATCGTGGTTGTCGTGTAACAGTTGTTCCTGCTACGACACCAGCTACGGAAGTATTGGCAATGAACCCAGATGGTGTGTTTTTATCGAATGGTCCAGGTGATCCAGAGCCTTGTACTTATGCAATTGAGGCAGTTAAGACTATTTTAGAGCAAAAAATTCCTGTCTTTGGTATTTGCTTGGGGCATCAAATATTAGCCTTGGCTTGTGGCGCTAAAACCGAGAAGATGAAGTTTGGTCATCATGGCGCGAACCATCCTGTGCAACAAAAATCAACTGGCCGTGTGATGATTAGTAGTCAAAATCATGGTTTCGCTGTGGATGAAAAAACCTTACCATGTAATTTACAAGCGACTTTCCATTCTTTATTTGATGGCAGTTTGCAAGGAATTGCACGTACTGATATTCCTGCGATGAGTTTTCAAGGTCATCCTGAAGCTAGCCCAGGCCCGCATGATGTAGAGTCGTTATTTGATGACTTTATGGATATGATGAACCAAGCTAACTAATCACCTCAGAGCAAAATACGAATATGCCAAAAAGAACCGACATAAAATCCATATTATTATTAGGCGCTGGTCCGATTGTTATTGGTCAGGCCTGTGAATTTGATTATTCAGGTACTCAAGCCTGTAAAGCGTTGCGTGAAGAAGGTTACCGAATCATTTTGGTGAACTCGAATCCTGCTACGATTATGACTGATCCCGATATGGCGGATGCCATTTATATTGAGCCAATTGATTGGCAGACGGTCGAAAAAATTATTGAAAAAGAGCGTCCTGATGCTGTATTGCCGACGATGGGTGGGCAAACTGCATTAAATTGTGCTTTAGATCTAGATAAACACGGTGTATTGGAAAAATATGGCGTGGAAATGATTGGAGCGACTAAAGAAGCCATTAATATGGCAGAGGATCGTCAGTTATTTAATGATGCGATGGCTAGGCTTGGTTTTGAAGTTGCTAGGTCTAAAACTGCGCATAGCATGGAAGAAGCATTTTCTGCGCAAGCGGAAGTTGGTTATCCGACCGTTGTGCGCCCTTCATTTACGATGGGCGGTAGTGGTGGTGGTATTGCCTATAATAAAGAAGAATTTGTTGATATTTGTGAGCGGGGATTATATTTATCACCAACGAATGAGTTATTGATTGAAGAATCAGTACTGGGTTGGAAAGAATATGAAATGGAAGTGGTGCGCGACACTAAAGATAATTGCATTATTATTTGCTCTATCGAAAACTTTGATCCGATGGGTGTGCATACGGGGGATTCTATTACCGTTGCCCCGGCGCAGACTTTAACTGATAAAGAGTATCAAATTTTACGTAATGTTTCTTTAGCGGTACTGCGTGAAATCGGTGTTGATACGGGTGGATCGAATGTGCAGGTAGCGATTAATCCGGCTGATGGTCGTATGGTTGTTATTGAGATGAATCCGCGTGTATCGCGTTCATCGGCTTTAGCCTCGAAGGCAACGGGGTTTCCGATTGCGAAAGTCGCTGCAAAATTGGCTGTCGGTTATACGCTAGATGAATTGCAGAATGAGATTACTGGCGGAGCAACGCCAGCTTCATTTGAGCCGACGATTGATTATGTGGTCACTAAAGTGCCTCGTTTTACTTTTGAAAAATTCCCGCAAGCGGATGACCGTTTAACCACGCAGATGAAGTCAGTGGGTGAAGTGATGGCGATTGGCCGTACTTTTCAAGAATCTTTGCAGAAAGCTTTGCGCGGTCTTGAAGTGGGTGTTGATGGTTTGGATGAAATTGTTGATTTTACTGAGTCTGATGCACAGGAAAAAATGCAGCGTGAAATGCGTCACCCTGGGCCAGATCGTTTATGGTATGTGGCAGATGCTTTCCGTAGTGGGATGGCATTTGATGACGTGCATGAGGCGAGTAAAATTGATCCATGGTTTTTAGCACAAGTAGAAGATTTGGTGTTAACCGAGAAGTCATTAGCAACAAAAACTTTGGCAACTTTAGAGGAAGGGCAATTATTTCGTTTAAAGCAAAAAGGTTTTTCTGATGCGCGTCTAGCTAAGTTGCTGGGTACTAAAGAGCGTGATGTGCGTAAATTACGCCATAAACAGGCGATACGTCCTGTGTACAAGCGTATTGATTCTTGTGCTGCTGAATTTTCATCAGATACGGCTTATTTGTATTCGACTTATGAACGTGAATGCGAAGCGCGTGTTTCAGATAAAGAAAAAATTATTATTTTAGGGGGCGGTCCTAATCGAATTGGCCAAGGGATTGAATTTGATTACTGTTGTGTGCATGCTGCTTTAGCTTTGCGTGAAGCCGGTTACGAGACCATTATGGTGAACTGTAACCCTGAAACTGTGTCGACTGATTTTGATACTTCTGATCGATTGTATTTTGAGTCTTTAACCTTTGAAGATGTGATGGAAATCATAGATTTAGAGCAGCCTAAGGGCGTGATTGTGCAGTATGGTGGGCAAACGCCGCTTAAATTAGCGCGTGATTTAGAAGCTGCTGGTGCACCAATTATTGGTACCTCACCTGATGCCATTGATTTAGCAGAGGATAGAGAGCGTTTTCAGCAGTTAATTGAGAAATTAGATTTAAAACAACCACCGAATGGTACTGCCTCCTCGACAGAGCAGGCTGTTAGTGTCGCAAAAGAATTAGGTTTTCCTTTGGTTGTGCGCCCCTCTTATGTTTTAGGTGGCCGCGGTATGGAAATCGTTTATAACGAGGAATCTTTGCAGCGTTATATGAAAGAAGCGATTAGCGTTTCCAATGAGTCGCCTGTGCTTTTAGATCGTTTTTTAGACGATGCGATTGAAATGGATGTTGATGCGATTTATGATGGTGAAACCTTATTAATCGGAGGCTTAATGCAGCATGTTGAGCAAGCTGGCGTACATTCTGGCGACTCGGCTTGTTCTTTACCTCCGTACGATTTACCTGTGCATTTGCAAGATCAATTGCGCGTTCAAGTAAAGCAAATGGCTGAAGCGTTGGGCGTACGAGGCCTGATGAATACTCAGTTTGCGATTCAAGGTGAAACTATCTATGTATTAGAAGTTAATCCGCGCGCTTCACGTACTGCGCCTTTTGTTTCTAAAGCAACGGGGTATCCTTTGGCTAAAATTGCGGCGCTTTGTATGGCTGGTATTTCATTAAAAGAGCAGGGTATTATAGATGAGCGTATTCCAAGTTATTTCTCGGTAAAAGAAGCGGTATTCCCATTTGTTAAGTTTCCTGGTGTAGACCCTTTATTAGGGCCGGAAATGAAATCAACAGGAGAGGTGATGGGTGTAGGTAAAACCTTTGGTGAGGCTTTTGCTAAATCACAGCGTGCTTCTGGCGTAGATTTGAGTCATAGTGGTAAAGTGCTAATCAGTATTCGCGAGGCCGATAAGCCTAAGGTTGTTGAAGTAGCGAAGATGTTGATTTCGAAAAATTATCAGATTGTTGCTACGCGCGGAACTGCCAAGGTTATTCAGGCTGCAGGCATAGAGTGTGAAGTTGTCTGTAAAGTTAATGAAGGGCGACCTAACACCGTAGATATGATTAAAAACGATCAGATTCAGTTGATTATTAATACCACTGAAGGCATTAAAGCGATTTCAGATTCATTTACTATGCGTAGAGAGGCTTTGCAGCACCGGGTTACTTATTACACGACAATGGCTGGTGCTAAAGCGGCTTGTTACGCATTAGGTGAGCTAGATGCGGGTGATGTTAATTGTTTGCAGGATCTGCATCGTACTTTAAATTAAAATTCAAGCTGAATTTTAATTTATGGAGAGGCTGGCATTTGTCAGCCTTTCTTTTTTATATGAATATTTATTATTAAGTTTGTTGGAGTTTTAAATGGATAAAGTACCTCTTACTGTTGTAGGCGCAGAAAAATTAAAAGCTGAATTAGAGGAATTAAAAACTGTTACTCGGCCGCGAATTGTTGAGGCGATTGCGACAGCAAGAGAGCACGGTGATTTAAAGGAAAATGCGGAATATCATGCAGCGCGCGAGCAACAAAGTTTTGCTGAAGGGCGTATAAATGAGATTGAAAGTAAGTTGGCTAATGCGCAAGTCATTGATGTCACGACGGTTGATGCAAAAGGTAAGGTGATTTTTGGTGCAACGATTGAAATCGAAGATTTAGAAACAGAGAAAAAAGTAACTTATCAAATTGTTGGTCAAGATGAAGCGGATATTAAAGAAGGGCGTATTTCGGTAGGCTCGCCTATTGCTAGAGCTCTGATTGGCAAAGAGCTTGAAGATGTTGTTACGGTTAAAACGCCGAGCGGCGACATTGACTATGAGATTCTATCTATTAAATATATTTAAATAGACTATGCCATTGTCGGTGTGCAGTTTTACATCGACAATGGTTTGAGACTTTATATGACGAATTAAAGCAGGTTTATCCTGTATGCAACCTAATAATCTCTTCGTCTACTACCTTGTTTCTTTTTCTTGGGTTCTACCGCCGGTTTTTTTCGATAAATAACGACAACTTGGCCTATACTTTGAATCAGTTCTGCATTGGTTGCAGTGATTATGGCTTCTTGGATAAGTTTGCGTTCATCTCTTTCGGCACGGACTTTTATTTTAATTAACTCATGGGTCTTAAGTGCTAAGTCAATTTCAGTTAGTACGGGGTCGGTTAAGCCCGCTTGGCCAATCATAATAACGGGCTGTAAGGCGTGCGCTTTGCCTATCATTAGTTTTAATTCTTCAGAATTCACTCTGTATTTCCTTCAATATAATAAAATAAGACAATTTTACACTAAATAGATATGGTACGAAGTAAAAGCAGTGGTCAGTGGATGCAAGAGCATGTCAATGATGAATATGTGAAAAAAGCGAAAGCCTTAGGCTATCGCTCTAGAGCGACCTTTAAGCTGGTTGAGGTTTTAGAGAAAGATAAATTAATTCAGCCGTATATGAATGTTGTTGATTTAGGTGCTGCGCCGGGAGGCTGGTCTGAATATGTACGTAAAATTGTCGGAAAAAAGCAAAAAGTGATTGCTTTAGATATTTTAGATATTGACCCTATTGAAGGTGTGGATTTTATTTGTGGCGATTTTCGCGAGAATGAAGTTTATGAGCAGCTAACTAACATTTTGGATGGTGCGCCTATTAATGTGGTTATGTCTGATATGGCGCCGAATATTAGTGGTAATAAAGCGATGGATCAGCCCAGCTCTATATATTTATGTGAATTAGCTCTGGAAACCGCGCAGGCGATACTGGTTGAAGGTGGATCGTTTCTAGTGAAAGTCTTTCAAGGCGCTGGTTTTGAAGAGTATAAAAAACAAGTTGAAGCCTCATTTGATAAGGTTTTGATTAGAAAGCCAAAAGCATCTAGGGCACGCAGTAATGAAGTGTATATTTTAGGTAAGGGCTTTAAAAAATAAGGCACCGCCCTTATTGTAGTTAGATGACGTATGGATTGTAATATTGGGTCAAATGAAGTTAGTGATAAGTCAGGGTTTATTAATGTTGATGCAGTTGCTATGTTTTTTAGATTAAAGCCCTTTCAGGGCTAGGGCGTACAAATTGAACGATATGGTTAAAAATGTAATTTTATGGGTTGTCATTGCCGTTGTGTTGATGTCCGTATTTAATAATTTTGGTACGCGTGGAACTCAGCAAAATTCAGCTCTTTCCTATTCGCAATTTATTGATGCGGTAAAAGCAGGGCAGGTGCAAGAAGTTGTTTTAGATGATCAAAATGGAATTAAAGGTCAGCTGCAAGGCGGTAATCAATTTACGTCTCACGCTCCAAATGATCCTCATTTAGTCGATGATTTATTGGCAAATGGCGTACAAATTAAAGCGCGTCCCGCTGAAAATGAATCTATGCTGATGCAGATTTTTATTTCATGGTTTCCGATGGTATTGCTGATTGGTGTTTGGATTTTCTTTATGCGCCAAATGCAAGGCGGTGGCGGAGGTAAGGGTGGTCCAATGAGCTTTGGTAAGAGTAAAGCGCGGATGCTTGAAGAAGACCAAATCAAAGTGACTTTTGCTGACGTAGCAGGTTGTGATGAAGCCAAAGAAGAAGTTGAAGAAATGGTGGATTTTTTAAGAGACCCATCAAAATATCAAAAGTTAGGTGGCAAAATTCCCCGTGGTGCATTATTAATTGGTCCGCCAGGAACGGGTAAAACGTTGATAGCCAGAGCGATTGCAGGCGAAGCTAAAGTGCCTTTTTTCACCATTTCAGGTTCTGATTTTGTAGAAATGTTTGTTGGTGTCGGAGCTTCTCGTGTGCGTGATATGTTTGAGCAAGCAAAACGTCATGCGCCGTGCATTATCTTTATTGATGAGATTGATGCAGTAGGTCGTCAGCGTGGTGCTGGATTAGGGGGTGGCAATGATGAGCGTGAGCAAACTTTAAATCAGCTATTAGTTGAAATGGATGGTTTTGAAGGGACAGAGGGCGTAATTGTTATTGCAGCAACTAACCGACCTGATGTTTTGGATGCGGCTTTATTGCGCCCAGGTCGTTTTGATCGGCAAGTAACGGTTGGCTTGCCTGATGTTAAAGGTCGTGAGCACATTTTAAATGTACATATGGGTAAAGTTCCTGCGGCTGATGACGTCGAAGTGAAATATATTGCTCAAGGTACGCCGGGTTTTTCAGGTGCTGATTTAGCAAACTTAGTGAATGAAGCGGCTTTATATGCAGCACGCATGAACAAGCGTTTAGTCAGTATGATTGACCTTGAGAAGGCTAAAGATAAATTAATCATGGGGGCAGAAAGGCACTCTATGGTTATGGATGACAAAGAAAAAAGAATGACCGCTTATCATGAGGCAGGTCATGCCATTGTTGGTAAAGTTGTACCTGAACATGATCCTGTTTATAAAGTGAGTATTATGCCGCGTGGTCGTGCTTTAGGTGTGACTATGTTTTTGCCTGAAAAAGACCAGTACAGCGCGAGCAAATGTAAGTTAGATAGTATGATTTCTAGTTTATATGGCGGTCGTATTGCGGAAGCTCAGATTTTTGGCTGGGAACAGGTTTCTACAGGAGCCTCTAATGATATTGAACGGGCTACTGAATTAGCTAGAAATATGGTAACTAAATGGGGTTTTTCGCAGCGTTTAGGGCCATTAGCTTATAGTGAAGAAGAAGGCGAGGTCTTTTTAGGGCGCTCCGTAACGCAGCATAAGAGTGTTGCTGATGAAACTTCACATACTATTGATGAAGAAATTCGTTCTATTATTGATAGAAACTATGAGCGATCTGAGCAGATATTAAAAGATAATGAAGATATTTTGCATACGATGGCTGATGCTTTAATGAAGTATGAGACTATTGATAAAGATCAAATTAATGATCTAATGGCGCGTAAGCCGGTAAGAGATCCAGAAGGTTGGGATGACTCAACACCTCCGAATAAAAGCATTAAGGCTGACTCAACTGTCGATAAAAAAGATGGTACTGATAAATCTATTGGTAGTGCCGCCGAGCAAAATTAAAGTAAAACACAAGTAGTTTATTGGGGAGGGAGAATTTAGAGAATTCTCCCTTTTTTGTGAGATGACGAGGATAGAAGGCAATGACAAAGAAATATTTTGGAACAGATGGTATACGCGGTACGGTGGGCGAATATCCGATTACTCCTGATTTTTTTCTTAAGCTTGGTTGGGCGGCTGGTCGAGTATTTGCTCGTGAAGGCCAGGGGTTTGTTTTAGTAGGTAAAGATACGCGTATTTCCGGCTATATGTTTGAATCGGCTTTAGAGGCTGGCCTTGCTGCTGCAGGTGTAAATACACGGCTATTGGGGCCAATGCCTACACCAGGAATCGCATATTTAACGCGTACTTTGCGAGCTCAGGCTGGGATTGTTATTAGTGCGTCACATAACCCTTATTACGATAATGGTATTAAGTTTTTCTCTACTGAAGGCACGAAATTACCTGATGACTTAGAGCATAAAATTGAATATTATCTTGAACAGCCAATGACCACGGTTGAGTCTGCGAAACTAGGTAAAGCTAAGCGCATTAGTGATGCTGCTGGGCGCTATATCGAATTTTGTAAAGCGAGTATTCCTGCAAGTATTGATTTTAGCGGACTAAGAATTGTTGTTGATTGTGCTAATGGGGCTACTTATCATATTGCACCGCATGTTTTTAGAGAGGTAGGTGCAGAGGTTATAGAGATTGCTGCGAACCCCGATGGTCTTAATATTAACGAAAAATGTGGTGCTACCAAACCTGACTTATTAAAAAATGCGGTGATTGATTATCGTGCTGATTTGGGGATTGCCTTAGATGGAGATGGTGATCGTCTAATTATGGTGGATCATAAAGGCGAAGTCGTTGATGGCGATGAGTTAATTTTTATTATCGCTAAAGCGCGTAAAGCCGCCGGAAAATTACAAGGGCCAGTTGTTGGCACCTTAATGAGTAATTTAGGTATGGAGCATGCGTTAAAAAAGCTTAAAGTTGATTTATTGCGCGCTAATGTAGGTGACCGCTATGTGATGGAGTTAATGAAGCAGCACGGTAGCATCTTGGGTGGAGAAGGTTCGGGGCATATCATTTGTTTGGATAGAACCACGACGGGTGACGGTGTGGTTGCTGCATTACAGGTACTAGCGGAAGTACATAGAACGGGTAAAAGTTTATACGAATTAAAATCTGAAATGAGTAAATATCCTCAGGTTTTAGTGAATGTAAAAGTAGCCAAAAAGGTTGACCCTAACAGCAACGAAACGATTCAAAAGGCAGTACAAGCTGTTGAAAAAGAATTAGGTGATAGCGGTCGAGTTCTACTGCGTGCTTCAGGAACGGAGCCTTTGATTCGAGTGATGATTGAAGGAGTTAATGAAGATGTAGTAAGAAAGCATGCCAATGAATTAGCTGATGTGGTTAAGAATGCAATCACTGCTTGAAATTAAGGGGTATAATCGCTTATTATATATCGTTTAAATTCTGGGGATTGTGATGCGTCGAGGGTTAGTCATCGGTAACTGGAAGATGAATATTAATTGGCACAGTGCTATTGCGCTCGTTGATGAAATTGTTGCTGCTATGCCGGCTGTGAATGCTGATTTGGTTGTTTGTCCGCCGTATCTATATATTCCAGAAGTCAGCGCACGTATCGCTGATACGCGCTTAATATGTGGATCGCAAAATATTGCAGCACATGCTGAAGGGGCTTATACCGGCGAGATTTCAGGTTCCATGCTTCGCGAGTTCGATTGTAAATATGCCATTGTAGGGCATTCGGAACACAGAAAATATTATGCTGATGATAATGTCGTAGTTGCGAAAAGATATAGGCAAGCGATTGCCTCAGGTATTGTGCCTATTTTAAGTACTGGAGACTCTCTAGCGCAAAGAAAGCAGGGCACTACTTTTGAGGTTGTTGCTAAGCAGATTGAAGACGTTATTGATATCGCAGGTATTGAAAGTTTTCATCATGCGGTGATTTCCTATGAGCCTTTATGGGCGATAGGAACAGGTAGAACGGCTACAGGTGAACAAGCTCAGGAAGTATTGGAGTTTATACGTCGCTTGATTGACAGTAAAAGTCCTGAAATTGCAGAAAAAATTCAGATTTTATATGGCGGTAGCGTAAAGTCTGAAAACGCAAAAGATTTATTAGCTATGCCCGATATTGACGGCGTATTGGTTGGTGGAGCTTCGTTAAATGCGGACTCTTTTTTAAAGATTTACTCTTCATTTCAAAATTAAAAATGTATCAAATTATTATAATCGGTCATATGGTAGTAGGTTTAGCAGTTATTGGGCTAGTATTAATCCAGCATGGAAAAGGTGCAGATGCAGGGGCAGCATTTGGCAGCGGTTCATCGGGTACAGTTTTTGGTGCACAAGGATCCGCTTCTTTCTTATCTAGAACAACTGGAGTTTTAGCGGCTGTTTTTTTCTCAACTAGCTTAGCTTTAGCTGTTTTAAGTGGTGATATTGGCAGCGATGTAGATATTATGGATACGCCTGTTATTGATCAAATGGCTGCAGAAGTACCAATGATTGAAAGTGAGCAAGTGGTTAATGAACCTGTTATTGTAAACGATGACTTACCCGTTATTGTTGATGAGTCTATTGTACCTGAGTAAAAAGTTAGCCAATGCTATTACATTGGTAGACGGGCTATATTGATAAGTCTTGTTAATGTTAAAAAATGCGAATGTGGTGGAACGGTAGACACGTCAGCTTGAGGGGCTGGTGCCAGCAATGGTGTGGGGGTTCAAATCCCCCCATTCGCACCATTTTTAAAGGATTTATAGCGGTAGGAAACATAAATTGTGTGATTTTTTGGGTTGATATTCAAACTAGGATATTGCAGAAAATAAATGATCGTGTAAGTTCACAGAAGTATATTAAGCCCATATCTAACAAGGTATTGGGCTTTTTTTATGCCTGTTAATCTTTCTAAGAAATAAGTATTTATAAGGAGGCGATTGGGTGAGTATAATCTCTCAAGTGAACATCTGTTTTTGTCTGAATATGGGGGTTTTGTTAGCCTCAAAGAAAGCCTAAGTCTATCTTGCTTGGCTATAACAATATTAATTTATTGGATGGTGGGACTATGAAATACATAATAAAAAAATTAAGTGCAGATTTTATTTCTAATGAGCTAGAGCAAGTGAGATTGCAATTTGTAGATGCATTAACTTACACCATGGAAAGTGCGAGTATTATTTTTGATAAAAAAGTCAAAGATCCTTTGGATATTTATATTGAATATGACTTTCAACAAAAAGGCGGTGAAGAGGTTGTTTATGGATTTAACTTGGGGGAAGAAATTGCCAAGAGCTTTGCGCTTGATGTTAACAAATATCACTCGTCTGAGCAGCTCCTAAGAATTAGTCAGAGCCTTAAAGCATTGGCTGATGAAATAGACAGTCGGTATAAGCTAGAGCCTCCGCCAACACTTGCTGAAACTCAAGATAAACAAGATACTGATTATGCAAAAAAGGTCAATCGCTCATATCGTGAGGTGTTGAAAGAAGCTATTGCAAAGGATGAAGCTTTGAAAAAAGAACGAGCATTGAAAAATTCCAAAGAATTTCTCGATGCAGAATATAAATTAAATGCTGGTGAAGTTCCGATACTGAAATGAAAGTTAAATGATGCATACAGGAAGTAAGGATTTTAGGGCTTACACTTAAGATGAAACATTAAGGTAGGGTACGCATTGCGTACCTCTCGGTGTAACAAGGTGTGCGGTGCATACCCTACATAAATTGTACCGGCTTAAAATACTAGTCGGATTTTACTACCCTTGGGAATGAGCGGTAAATGATATGCGAGTCTCGTATTCTGTCGGAGTGGATTTTCTAAAACAAATAGAGTATCTTTAGCTTTCAATCTTTGCTACTTATTTCTCGTTTCTATTCTCATCTATCATAATTATGAAAAAGCCAATAATCACTGCCGCAAAACCGGTAGCTAAAGTGAAAGAAAAAACACCTGTTGCCACTGCTGCTGTCGCTAAAGCTGCCGCTCCTAAGCCAGTTCCCGCCAAGAAAGCGCCTGCAAAGGTTAAAGCTGTCACACCAAAAGCAGTTGCGCCTAAAGCATCTAGCTTAACGATGACTGAGCGTGTAGGTTTGACTTCAGGCAGTATCTGGCATTATTTGACTAAAAATGGTGCTACCTCAGTCTCTGTATTAGTTAAGGCGCTAACAGAAGAAGAAAAAATCATTCAGCGCAGTATTGGTTGGTTGGCTCAGGAAGGTAAAATAACACTTGAAACTGTTGGCCGCACTGAGACCATAGCACTGAAAAAATAATTGTTTTACTTATAAGAAGGAATTACCTATGTCTGATCATGTGTATAAAAAAATTGAACTAACTGGCTCATCTAGTGTCAGTATTCAAGATGCTATTGAAAATGCGGTTGCTAAAGCCTCAGAAACAATTAAGAACATGCGTTGGTTTGAAGTGATTGAAACCCGTGGTCATATTGATGATGGAAAAGTAGAACACTGGCAGGTAACCCTTAAAGTAGGTTTTAGAATTGAATAAAGTTAGCGGTATGTAAAAGGCCTATTATTTCGTAACCGCTCGAAGGGATGCACGTGCTGTGTATGTGCATCAGATGCAAGGGTTTCAGGTTGATTCCCTTGCACTTTTTATTGGCTAGCTATCTTTTCAACTTTAATCGTTTTAATCGCTCTTGCGGTCATAGAATGAATGATAAAGCTGTAGCCACATTCAGCAATGCTTTCTCCTGTTTTGGGCAAATGATGCAAATGTGAGAGCATAAAACCGCCTAAGGAATAAAATTCAGTGGCATTGATATTGATGCCTAAAATGTCATTGACTTCGGCTATTGGTAACTTGGCATCGATCATATAACTATCTTGCCCCAACTCTTGAAATAACATCTTTTGATTATAACGGCGGCGCGAGCTTTCTTCGGGGCTGCTTTCAAGGTCGCCGACCACTTCTTCATATAAATCTTGCTTATCTATGATGCCGGTTGTGGAACCGAACTCATCAACGACAATAGCTGTCTTGCAGTTTTGCTGATCAAATAAATGAAATAGTTCTTCTAGGTATTGATTTTCTGTGACGTACAAAGCAGGTTTAATGATTTCTAGTAAAGTTTGTTGTGCTAAATCTAGTTCTAATACCTCCCAAGGTTCTATCGATAACATGCCGACAATATTACTGATATTGCCTTGATATACGGGAATATCATGGAAGTGCATGCTTTGCGCAAGCCTGACTGCATTCTCTAAGGAGCTATCTTGTTCTAATGCAAGCATATCAGGCACGGGGGTCATCACTTGTCCGACGATGGTGTCGGAAAAATTGATCGCACGTTTAATGCGATTGCGATCAAAAGCATCTAAATGGCTGCCCATTTCAGCCATTTCTACAATAGAACGCATTTGTTCGCGTGTGATAAAAAGGCTGGAATTAGGTTTGCCTACACCAACCATTCGCGCGACAGTACGCGCAATGCGCGAAAAAATAAAAATAATCGGATAAAACAGCAAAGAAAAAAGCCGTAACACACGCACAATAACGGGTGCGATGGTGTTCGAATTTTGCTGATAAATACTTTTAGGGACGATTTCCCCAAAAATAAGGAAAATCGGTGAATAGATTAATAGTGCGTATACATCGCCATTGTCACCAAAATATTCGACCATTAATAAAGTCCCTAGCGTAGTCAATGCGACTGTCGCGATATTAGTGCCTACTAAAGTCGTACCCAATAAAATATCTGGCGTTTTAAATAAGTCTAAAACGATTTGTGCACCTTTATGACCCATACGTGCTTTGTGACGCATTTTTATTTTGTCAGAACTCACTAAGGCAATTTCCGAGCCGGAGAAGAAGCCTTTTATAAGTAATAAAATCAGCATTAATACTAATGTTTCAATGAGATTCATGCTTGCTCCCCTTCAAGGTTAACTTCATCTTCTATAATAATGGCTTTCTTTTTCACCCCTTTGGCCAGCTGTACGCGCGATATTCTATGACCGTCCATTTCTAAAACCGTCATAAGTAAATCTTCCATTTGTACTTGATCGCCTGTCTTGGGTAATCGATCTAATTTTCGGAACACAACACCAGCGATAGTGGTCATGCGATTATCTTTAATCACAAAGTGAGTTAAATCTTCTATGTGGATTAATTTCATATCTCCTGGCACCTCATAAATATTGCTCGAGGGGTCATGATCAACACCGGGGAATGTATCTTGGGGGCAGATTTCACCGAACACGAATTGCAGTACTTGCTCTAAGGTGACTAAGCCTTCGACACCACCGAATTCATTTAAAACGATAGCGGATTTAATTTCATTAATTTTAAAAAAGTCGAACATTTCGTTAACTTTTTTAGTGGGCGGGATAACGATAGGGTCATGCAGTAGGTTTTTGATGTTGAAATCGCTTTCTTGTTGTGCAGGGTCTAAAAAAATTCCTGCCAGGTCGGCCGCATGAATAAAGCCAATAAAGTTATCTCGGTCTTCTTCGTACACGGGGAAACGATGCATTTTATGTTGGCAAATAAATTGCATTAATTGCTGTCTATTCCATGTGATATTGATAAAGGGAGTTTGCGCATGTGGAATCATAATTTCTATGACCTCAGTCGCGCCAGCTTCTAGCAAATTAAAAATCATTAATTTTTCCGAGCTGCCTAGTTCGCCATTTTTGACGACATCGTCCACTAACGTTCTAAATTCATCCACATGTAAAATATTGTCGGGTGATTTTTCCTTGCCGACCAAAAAAGTGGTTACTCGATCAGAAATTTTCCAGACTATCCAGCGTAATGGAGCGACGAATTTCACCCATACGCGCATGACGGGCACAATAATACGTGTACTAACGACAACAGGGTTAGATACCGCGATAGTTTTGGGTGTAACTTCTCCAAAAACGAGCAGTAGTGGCACCATAATTAATAAAGTAATCCAGCCGGCATCTTCTTGACCATAAAGCTTGACTAAGATGATTGTCATGTTAGCTGCTGCAGCGATATTAATGAGTTCATTGCCGCATAAAATAGAAATAATCAGGCGCCTGGGTTGTTCCAGCAGCTCATGAATGGTGGCTGCTAAAGGGTGGTTTTGTTTGAGTAGGTTTTGTAAATCAATTCGAGATAAAGAGAATAGTGCTGTTTCCGAGCTGGAAAATAATGCCGAGCCGATTAATAAGAACACTTGGACCACGGATCTAATTAATACTTCGGGGTCATCCATAGGGGAGATGTTAGGCGTAATAAATACCCAAAAGACCGCTGCCAACTGAGTTACTTCAGTTAAGTAATATTCCATATTGTATTAAAGTAAAAGCTTAGTATCGAGGCTGGATAGAGTAAGTACGCTTGATTTATAGTACTTAAAGGGCTGGTTGTAAGCTTAGCATATTGACTAAATGCAGTGAGGTTTATTTAGTTAGGGACGGAGGTTAAAAAATAGCCCCATAGAGTGTTGCTGAGGAACGAATCGCATCAATAATGGTTCGTCAATTTGTGAAATATGGAATATAGAGGGTGGGAATGTTTGTTTTTCACTAGTCTAATATTTAAAAAATAGGCGCAAAAAATTTTCTCCACAGGAATAAAAATAAAATTGCGCATAATGCCATAAATGTAATATTATAACATTTCAATTTTTTGGATTAGAGTAATTTTCAGTATGGTGCGCAGACAGGTTTCCTTATTATTTTTTATCAGTGTTTCTAGTTCCTTGATGGCTGAAGAGGTACAAGAATTAGAGACTGTGATTGTTTCAGCGCCTTTGCATAAAAAGGCATCGGAAACGGTACATCCCGTTAATATTTTAGAAGGTGACGATTTAGCGCTTAAACAAGCGACGACTATTGGCGAGACTCTAAAGCAAGAGTTAGGTATAAACAGTATGTCTTTTGGTTCTAGCGTGGGACAGCCGGTGATCCGTGGGCAAGTAGGTAATCGCGTTTTGGTACTGCAAAATGGCTTGGGTAGCCTTGATGTCTCGGGTGTTAGTCCTGATCATGCGAACAGTACCGAAGCTTTATTGGCAGAGCGAATTGAAGTATTGCGCGGGCCGGCTAGTTTGTTATATGGCAGTGGCGCGATAGGCGGTATTGTGAATGTTATTGATAACCGTATCCCGCTATATATGCCTGAAGCGCTAAGTACTACTTTTGAACAGCGCTATAATTCAGTATCAAATCAGTGGAGTAGTGCTTTAAAGCATGATGGTGGACTGGACAAAGTTGCCTGGCATGTGGATGGTTTTTTTCGTGATAGCGGTAATTATCATGTGCCTACTGAGTCGAATGGCTTGGGGTATGTGCCGAATACCGATGCGCAAAGCTGGAGTGGCACGATAGGGGCTTCTTGGGTCGATGACTGGGGTATGGTTGGTTTTTCCTATAATCATTTGGATAACAATTATGGCGTGCCACCTGTTGATGAATTGGTACGTATTGATTTACAGCAAAATCGCTATGATTTAAAAGCTGAGTTGTATGAGCCATTTACTTGGGTAGAAGCGGTAAAGCTACGTTTTGCTTATAACGATTATCAACATGTCGAATTAGAAGATGGCATCACAGTAGGGACGCAATTTGATAATCAAGGCATTGAAGGGCGTGCGGAAGTAGTGCATAAGTCTTTGGGGTTTATTGATCATGGTGTGTTTGGTTTTCAGGCGCAAAGCAAAGAGCTTGAGGCAATAGGTGAAGAGGCTTTTGTACCGCCTTCATCTGTACAAAATTATGCAGGTTTTATTGTCGAAGATATTCATGCGGGCGCAGTAACTTATGAGCTGGGCTTGCGCGTTGAACATCAGCAGGTTGATGCTGAAGGATTTGCACGCAAACAACATACGCCGGTAAGTGCTTCACTATCTGCCCTGTGGCATGCAAGCGATAATATATTTATGAGTTTAGCATTCACCCATGCGCAACGCGCGCCCGATGTACAAGAGTTGTTTTCTGATGGGGTGCATTTTGCCGCGCAAAGTTATGAGTTAGGTGATGAAAATCTGGGGCTGGAAACCTCTTATAATTTAGAGTTTAGTTTTAAAACTGATTTTGACTGGGTTAGCACCGAACTCAATTTATTTCATAACTGGAGCAATGATTATATTATCCAGAATAATACTGGTGATTGGTTTGATATGGATAGTGAGTCTTTTGTTTCAGATTGTGCACTTGAAGCAGAATGTTTACCTGTTTATCAAGCAATGCAGCAGGACGCGCGTTTTTATGGTTTTGAAGCGCAAGTGGTTTTTCCAGTTTGGGAAGGAGAGGATAATCAGTTCGATATGACTTTATTTAGTGATTTTGTACGCGGTGAATTAAGTGGCGGAGGCAATGTGCCGCGTATGCCGCCATTACGCTATGGTTTTCAGCTGGATTATACTGGCTATGATGCCTTTGCTGCTGGCTTACGTTTGACGCGAGCTGAAGCGCAAACGCATGCGGGTGAGAATGAGTCTAGTACGCCAGGTTATTTATTATTAGATATGAATGTCAATTATAGTGTGCGCCTTGCGGATAAAGTGGATGCTTTATTTTTTGTCAAAGCTAATAATTTATTAAATGAAACCATCCGTAATTCTACTTCGTTTTTAAAAGAAGTAGCACCAGAGCCAGGGCGAGGTGCAGAAGTTGGTATCAGAGTGAGCTTTTAAGATGTCAGAGACTATCGATAGCAAAACAGTACAACAGCCACATAATCATAAAGGATGTATGCAGCATGCTCTGCAAGCAGCAGAACAGGTCTGTACTAAAAAAGGCGTACGCCTGACGGCGATTAGAAAACGTATTCTGGAGTTAATTTGTACCAGCCATAAAGCTATTGGTGCGTATGAACTATTAGACCTGTTTAAGTTGGAAGATCCAAAAGCAAAACCAGTGACTATTTACCGTGCTTTGGATTTTTTAATGGAAGCTGGATTAGTTCATAAAATAGAGTCGCTGAATGCCTTTATCGGTTGTTTACAAGCGGAAAAGCAGCATAAGTCAGTGATCTTGATTTGCGATAATTGTAAAAATGCTTATGAGATGGATGCAACGGCGGTATATGAAAGCTTATTTGCTTTAAGTGAGTCCATGCAGTTTAAGCCGCAGTGTCTAACATTAGAGCTGCATGGTTTATGTGCCAGTTGTAGCTAAAAAATGCACTGGGTGAGCTGGAAATCAACATCTTCAGTCACTTGTTTGGGGCGTGCTGTCCCCGTTGCTGCAAGCATGAAGCGAGCAGTAAAGCGATGCCTGCCGCCACTAATTTCGACAAAATAAGGGGCAGACCGTAACAGTTTGATAGTGATTATTTGATACGGTAGTAAGGGTTCTAAATTAAATTGATAAAAGCCTTTTTCAGCCGTGATATTGCTGGATTCACCGCTTAAACGAATAAAATTCAAAATTAGGTCGATAGCTCTGCGAATGGTTGCAAATTGACTAATCCACAATTTTAAATCCTGCTCTTGCTGTTCTATATTTTGCTCTAGCCAAAAATGGTAAGAGGGCAGGTCAAATGAACAAGTGCCTCCGGGAATACTACTGCGCTGAGTGATGGTTTTGAATAAATCGCTTTCCATACTGGAAAGGTCTATTTTGCCGCTGGTTGCGTAGAGGATTTTGCTGGTAGAATTTAATTCATTGATGATTTGGCGTAGTCTTTTTGTATCTACGCCTTCATGTGCAGACAGCTGGTTTAATCTATTGGAATGACGCTCCAGTTCTTTAAGGGTTTCTGCCTTTAAATCGTGGCGCGTAAAAATTTGTAAAATATCGACTAGCGTACTTACAGTCGTTCGTTTATCCCAAATGCTTGTACCCGCGAAGAAATGATCGAGTTGTAAAAACAGTTGCTCTAGGCGAATGAAGACACGGATGCGTTCATTAAGAGGGAATTCATAGCTAATATATTCTGTAGTCACTGTGCTTGTTTTAGAAATTGCTCGTGTAAGTGTTTGACTTGTTGATTTAGCTTTAGCTGGTCTTGGGTGTTGTCAATAATGCTGTCTGCTTGTGCTAAACGCTCGCTTCGACTTACTTGGCTGTGAATAATCGCGGTAATTTGTGCCGCACTGAGTTGATTGCGTAATTTTACCCGATTAATCTGCACTTCCATAGGACAGTCAATCACTAAGATATGGTCGACAAATGCTTGCATCTTGGTTTCTAGTAAAAGCGGGATAGATAGTATGGCATAAGGAGCAGACAATTCACTAAGTTGCTGCTCTATTTCCCCATAAATAAGAGGATGCATAATATTTTCAAGTTGAGTTTTTTTCTCGACATCATTGAAAATAGTCTCCCTGAGTTTACTGCGATCTAAGTTACCATCTGCCAAAATATAGGTTTGACCGAATTGCTGGCTGATTTGTGTGAGTGCAATTCCTGCTGGATTGACGAGTGCGTGAGCAATTTCATCAGCATCAATAACAGGAACGGAAAGCTGTTTAAATAAATTGGATACTGTTGTTTTGCCACAGCCTATCCCACCGGTAAGTCCTACTTTATACATACTGACTTATAAGCCTACACTGTTTAGGTACAGGGTATTTAGTTGATCGCCCCACAATAATGCTATCCAACCAGCAATAGCGAGATAAGGGCCAAAAGGAATAGGAATATTTTTATCACGACCGAGCGCTATAATCATAGAAACGCCGATAATTGCACCGACTAAAGAGGATAGCAGGATAATTAACGCTAGATACTGCCAACCCAACCAAGCACCAAACAAGGCGAGTAGTTTAAAATCACCATACCCCATGCCTTCTTTACCTGTCAGCAGTTTAAACACTTGGTAAATAGTCCATAAAACCATATAACCTGCAATTGCACCAACAATACTAGAAATAGGGTCAGTGAAAACATTAAATAAACTTAATAATAAGCCCAACCATAATACCGGTAGAGTTATATTGTCCGGTAATAATTGATGATCAAAATCAATGCCGCTAAGCGCGACAAGCGTCCACGTTAGGATTAAAGCAAATAAGGTCTCAATTTGCCCACCTAGTTGATAAGCAACAACAGCGGATAACAACCCTGTTAATGCTTCAATAAACGGGTAACGCGCAGAAATAGGGGCCGCGCAATTAGCGCACTTACCTCGCAAAAATAAGTAACTAAAGACGGGGATATTTTGATAAGCCTTAATACCTGATTTACATTTTGGACAATGCGAAGCGGGTAGGGATAAATTAAATGTTTCTGTAGGTACATCAATAGGGAGCTCAAGAAACTCCTGACATTCCTGTTTCCAGCCTTGTTGCATCATCACAGGTAGGCGATAAATAACGACATTGAGGAAACTACCGACTAATAAGCCTAATACTCCAGCGAGTAAACTAAGGAGAATGGGGGAATCTAAAATAATGGAGTAAGGAGACATAGAGGCGAAAATGTATGAGTAAAAGGGTGAGACTAGATAAGTGTTTTAAATTAAATTTAGGATAAGTTAAAGAGCATAAAAGTTTTATGCTCTTTTTTTGATGGAATGAAACAATTAAAAACCATTCGCTACCTTTAACCGATGGCAGCACCGAGTTTGAAGATAGGTAAGTACATCGCTACGATTAATCCACCGACTAAAATACCTAAGATAACCATGATGAAAGGTTCCATTAGGCTGCTTAAGTTGTCTACGAGGTTATCAACTTCTTCCTCATAAAAATCAGCTACTTTGTCTAGCATTTTGTCGATAGAGCCTGACTCTTCACCAATAGCTAACATTTGTACTACCATATGTGGGAATAGCTTGGTTTGAAGCATTGAGTATTGCATGCTTTGCCCTGTAGAGACATCTTCTCGCATTTGCATCACGGCATTGTAATACACGATATTACCTGTAGCACCAGCTACGGACTCTAATGCATCAACTAAAGGTACACCCGCGGCAGACATGGTAGATAAGGTTCTGGCAAAGCGGGCAATGGCTGATTTATGTAAAATCATACCAACAATCGGTAGCTTGAGCATGGTTCGATCAAGAAAGTAGTTGAACTTTTTAGAGCGTTTTTTAAAATAACCAAAAGTATAAACTGCAGCGACAACAGTACCAACAACATAGTACCAATAGGCAACCATCCAGTCTGACAAGCCCATAACCCATAAAGTAAAACCCGGTAAATCAGCACCAAAGCTATCAAATAAGTCTTTAAACACAGGGACAACGAAGATCAGTAAAATAGCAGTAACAATAAAAGCGACAACGACTACAGCGATAGGGTAGGTTAAAGCTTTTTTTACTTTGGCTTTAATCGATTCAGATTTTTCTTTATAAGTAGCAATCTTGTCTAGTAAGCCTTCTAGTACCCCTGCTTGCTCTCCGGCTTCAACAAGATTACAAAATAATTCATCAAAATAAATAGGGCGCTTACTTAAGGCCTGAGCTAGTGTGTCACCCCCTTCAATATCAGCTTTAATCGCGAGTAGCATTTCTGACATAGCTGGGTTATCGTGGCCTTTTCCTACAATATCAAAAGATTGCACCAAAGGAACGCCTGACTCGAGCATGGTAGCAAGTTGCCGAGCAAAGATGGCAATGTCTTTTGTGGTGATTTGCGCTTTGGCTTTAGTGAATAAAGGCGTGGGTTTTTTCTTAACAGAAATAACACGTATACTTTGCCGGCGTAATTCAGCGCGCGCAACAGCTTCACTAATGGTCGCTATTTCACCATTAATAACTTTGCCATTTTTGTCTTTTCCTTTCCAGATAAAGTCTATTTGTTCTTTGCTTTCGGCCATAATTATTCCCTTGTTACTCGGTCAATTTCTTCCAAAGAGGTAATACCTTGCTTGATCTTTATTAAACCAGATCTTCTTAAATCATTTACGCCATCTTTTTTTGCTTGTTCGCCAAGTTGCATAGCATTACAACCTTCTAAAATACGCGCACGCATTGCTTCTGTAATAGGCATAACTTGATAAATCCCGACTCGGCCTTTATAGCCATCATTGCAGTTATCACAACCGACGGCTTTAAATACGGTGAACGTGCCTAACTCTTCTTTTTGAAAGCCGGCTTCTAATAGGATTTTTTCGGGATACTCTGCATCTGTTTTGCAATGTTCACATAAGCGCCTTGCTAATCGCTGCGCCATGATAAGGAGTACCGAAGACACGATATTAAAGGCAGGAATCCCCATTTGTAATAGGCGATTCAATGTTTGCGGGGCATCGTTGGTATGTAGTGTGGATAATACCATATGACCTGTTTGAGCTGCTTTTACGGAAATCTCTGCGGTTTCAAGGTCACGAATCTCCCCGACCATGATGATGTCAGGATCTTGGCGTAAGAAAGCCCTTAATGCAGTGGCAAAAGTCAACCCTGCTTTCACGTTCATATTTACCTGGTTAATGCCTTCTACCGTGATCTCGACGGGATCTTCTGCCGTAGAAATATTGCGCTCTACCGTATTAAGAATGTTCAGGCCGGTATAAAGTGAAACGGTTTTACCGCTACCAGTAGGGCCTGTTACCAGAATCATACCGTAGGGCTTTTGAATGGCATCAAGGAACAGTTTTTGTTGCTCAGGTTCAAACCCGAGCTTTTCAATGCCCAGTTGTGCACTGGTTGGATCTAAAATACGCAATACTACTTTTTCACCGAATAGAGTTGGGCAGGTGTTGACACGAAAATCGATCGCTTTATTACGAGAAAGCGTCATTTTAATACGACCATCTTGCGGTACTCGGCGTTCAGCAATATCCATTTTGGACATAACTTTAATGCGCGAAACAATGCGGTTGGCAATATTAGATGGAGGGCTAGCCACTTCAGACAACATGCCATCACTTCTAAAGCGAATGCGGAAGGTTTTTTCGTAAGGTTCTAAATGAATATCTGATGCGCCTTTTTTTATGGCATCTAGGAGGATTTTATTTACAAAGCGTACGATAGGTGCATCATCAATATCGCTAGTGGATTCATCCTTAGGCTGCTCATCGCCTCCCGTTAATTCAATATTATCTAAGTCTGAGTCCAATAAATCTGTCATGGACGTATCGGCGGCTTCTAAGAACGAGTCTATCGCTGTAACAAGCTTATCTTCTTCGACTAAGATGGTTTCGGTGTTTAGGCGAGTATGAAACTTAATATCGTCTAAAGCTTGGAAGTTTGTTGGATCAGATAATGCGATAAAGAGGCGGTTACCTCTTTTAAAAAGCGGTAAAGCGTGGTGTTTACGAATTAATTTTTCGCTGACTAAGCCTGACGGTAAAATCGATTTATCTACAGCGGATAAGTCAAAAAAAGGCAGGCCAAATTCAGTGGCAGCATGAGTGGCAATTGCTGTAGCACTAATATGTTTATTATTGACTAGGTAACTAATAAGTGGGGTTTTGCTTTTTTTTGCTGCGTCGCTATGGGCTTGCGCATCGGCTTCAGTCAGTAGGCCTTCTTTTATAATGCATTTTAGTAGGCCACTAAAGTGCATATCTGATGAACTTGCTACCATAAATTATTGATTTTTTATTAGCTGTGTGAATAAATATAGATGAAACTGGCCTGTTAGCCAAGTAATTCATGCATAATTAATTAAGTAAATTAATGATAAAGTTACGTATCGACGCTGGTTCAAAGGGTTTATCTAAAATAGCCGAGACCCCAGCATGTTGAATAGCGGCTAAACGTTGACTGTCTTGCTCACTGGTAATCATGATAATTGGGATGGTTTTTTGTTCGCTTTGCCCGCGTATAAACGAGGTTAGCTGTAAACCGTCGACGTCAGGCATATTATAGTCGGTAATAATTAAGTCAAAATAGCATTCTTGCAGTAGAGGAATAGCTTCACTGCCATCCTTTACTTGGGTAATGTTCTCAATGCCAATATTATTAAGGATTTTGCTAATGTATTTTAGAGCAAGAGGGCTATCATCAACGAGTAAAACAGAAACATCTTCAATATCAAGGTGATTTAATATCGCTTTTTCTGGGTTGAGGTAATCAACTGTTGCCGATAAGGCGATCTGTAATTCTTCCGCAGTAAAGGGTTTAGGTAAAATTGCGATCGCACCTGCTTGGCGAATTGGCTCTAAACTAGATAAGTTGGTTTCGCTGGAAATAAGCATGAAAGCCATATCGTACTCATCATCTTCACGTAATTTATAAACCAGTTCGCTGCCGGTCATATCGGGCAAATACATGGCACTAACAATTAAATCTGGCTGTGCTTCACCTAGGCTAGAAAATAGCTCTACACCTGAGTTACAGCAGGTAATTTCATTAATGCCCGACTGCAGCAGGTAATTTTTAATAATATGCTGTTGGGTTGTTGATGGCTCAACAAGGCAAACATGCAAATTGGAATATTGTGTAGTCATTTGTTTATACGGTATAGATTTAGACCTAATGTAGCTTGTTGGGCAAAATGCTTGGCAGTGTTGAAATCATCTTGAGTCAGAGCGTTATGGCTTATGGCTCGGTCAGAATAAATGACCCCAATAAATTTCTTTTCGGTATACAGCGGGAGTAGAAAGCACTCAATATTGCCTAGTGTATTAATAATATGCGGCGTGTAATATCTTTTATGCTCAGCGGGGGTTGCCCATAAAGCTTGATTTGATTGGCTAGCATAATAAAATAAATTGGCTGGATTAGGAGATAAGGTAAATGATATTTTTTGATCAATATCCTCTTTATTCCAGCCAAATGAAAAATTTTCATTAAGTTTATCTTTGCTTGGCGTTGCAAGCATAAAGCAGCTTCTATCCATGCCTAGGCTGCGATGAATTCCCTCAACGACTGTTTCAAATAATAAATTTAGCTCAATTTTATCGCAGAGTAAATTACTAATATCTTGTAATATCTGAAATTGTAGCTGTTTTTCATTAATTGTTGGTGCAGATTTTTTTGAGCTTTCTAACGTGCTCTTTTCCTTGTGGTGAACATTTCTTTGGATAAAATTAGACGCGTCATAAGCGCCAAATTGTTGGGCAATTTTAACGGCTATTGTGGTGTTTTTTTGCAGTGTTTCTTTTAAGGTTTTAATTGGCAGTGAGCTGATTTTTGTTAATTCAGTTAGGCATTGATTCATGCTCTCTGATTTCCAGCCTTGTTTGCTTGCCAGACTGATTTCATGACTTAGCGTAACTAATTTAGTCCTATCATTGCTGATATTATTGATCGACTCTTTTATTAAGCCACTTAACTGGAATGACCGGCAGAGTTCAATGCTCAGGCTGCTCAAGTGAAAACCGAGTACCTCGCGTTCTGCTTCTTTTTTGGTTTTTCCTGCTTGTATTAGGGCTAATATCGATTCACCTTGCTTGCCGCTGAAACACCAAAAAGCAATATCTCCAAGGTTATGCAGTAATGCTGCAATAAAGACTTCTTCAGGGGAATTGTCATTGCTCAAAATAGCCAGCGATTTCGCTTGTACGGCCGCGTGGATTGCATTGGCTATTTCCTCGTTGGCTTTATGTTTGTTTTTGTGCGATAAAACGGCTTCAAAAAATGAACAGGCGAGGGTGATCTCACTTATCACGGTAGAGCCTAAAATGACAATAGAACGTGAAACCGTTACCATTTTTTGGTTGGATGGGTTGTAATACGAGCTATTGCTCATTTTTAGCAGTTTGGCGGTCAAATTTGGATCTCGCATAATAACCGATGCAAGATCCATAGCGCCTTTTCTATTGTCTGCTAAAACTGACTGGATTTGACATGAGGTATTAGAAAAGATGGGCATCTCTTCCTCATACAGTCTTTGCGTCCAGCCAGCTAGACTTGTAGGTTCTGGGTTCATTAATGGATGCTTAAGATAGGATTCATTAAAGCGCGCGAATTTTAACTAATTGCTCATTAAAATTAGTTAGTGATGAACGCAATGCCGCAAGTTTCTCTTTCTCTTTGTTAAGCACGGCTTCGGGTGCTTTATTAACAAAACCTGGATTATTTAATTTCCCTTCGATACGCGGTAAATCTTTTTCTAATTTTAGAATTTCTTTTTCTAAGCGTGCAATTTCTGCCTCTTTATCAATCAAACCTGTCATTGGAATCAAAATACGTAATTCATTAACCAGAGAAATAGCCGATTCAGGTGCTACTTCATCTGCTTTTAAACATTTAATGGATTCGATTCGACCTAATTTCTGTAAATAGATTGCCGCTTGTGCCAAGTGGTTTTCATCGGTTTCAGTGACATTTTCTAATAACACGGGTAAAGGCTTGCCAGGTGCAATATTCATTTCACCACGGATGCGTCGCACACCTAAGATGAATTGCTTAGTCCATTCAATCGCATCCACTGCTTCTGCATCAATTTGTGTGTCGTCTGATACGGGGTAAGGCTGCAACATAATGGTTTCTGCTTGAATGCCCGCTAATGGCGCAACACGTTGCCAAATTTCTTCGGTGATAAACGGCATGATGGGATGTGCAAGACGTAAAACAGTTTCTAATACTGTTAATAGCGTTTGACGTGTGCCGCGCTGTAGCGCTTCATTGTCGGATTGCAGAGAAATTTTAGACAGTTCTAAATACCAATCGCAATACTCATTCCAAGTGAACTCATAGATTTCTTGTGCAGCATGATCAAAACGATAGTTATCGATGGCATCCGTCGTAGAGGCAATCACTTGGTTTAAGCGCGACACAATCCATTTATCTGCTTCGCTGTATTCAAGTTCACCGCCGTTGACACCACAATCTTGCTCTTCAGTATTCATTAGAACAAAGCGCGCCGCATTCCATAATTTATTACAGAAATTACGGTAACCATATAGGCGATCACTATCTAAACGAATATCACGGCCTGTTGAGGCTAACGAGGCAAAAGTAAAACGTAGCGCGTCAGTTCCATAAGAAGGAATACCTTCTGGGAATTCTTTGCGCGTCGCTTTTTCGATTTTCTCGGCTAAATGCGGCTGCATCATGCCGCCTGTTCGTTTAGCGACTAAATCTTCCAAGCTGATACCGTCAATTAAATCAATTGGATCTAAGACATTTCCTTTTGATTTAGACATTTTTTGACCTTGTGCATCGCGCACTAGGCCATGAATGTAAATCTTTTTAAATGGCACTTCGCCCATAAATTTTTGCCCCATCATAATCATGCGGGCAACCCAGAAGAAAATAATATCAAAGCCAGTGACTAAAACGCTGGTTGGATAATGTTGGGCTAATTCTGGCGTTTTTTCTGGCCAGCCTAAAGTGGAAAAAGGCCATAAGGCAGAGGAGAACCAGGTATCTAAAACATCTTCATCTTGGCGCAATGGATAATCAGCTGCTAAATTGTGTTTCTCGCGCACTTCAGCTTCTGAGCGACCGACATAAATATTATCTTGCTCATCATACCAAGCAGGGATTCGATGTCCCCACCAGATTTGACGAGAAATGCACCAATCTTGGATATTATTCATCCAGTCGTAATAGGTGTTTTTCCAGTTATCCGGTACAAATTGAATTTCACCGCTTTTCACAGCTTCAATTGCAGGTTCAGCTAAAGGGGCAACTTTTACGTACCATTGATCGGTTAATAAAGGTTCAATAATACTGCCAGAGCGATCGCCACGTGGCACCATCAATTTATGGTCTTCGATTTTATCCAGTAAACCTAAAGCGTCTAAATCAGCAACGATTTGTTTACGCGCAGCAACACGGTCTAAACCGATATAAGCAGCAGGAATTAAATCGCCTTCTTCTGCTTCATTAGTGCGAATAGCTGCATCCACGGTAAACAGGTTAATTAAACCACCGTGCGCTTGATCTTGAATGGCACTAATTTCTTTATGCCGTGACCAAACATCGTAATCGTTAAAATCATGTGCCGGGGTGATTTTTACACAACCGGTACCGAATTCTGGGTCAACATATTCATCGGCAATAATCGGAATTAAGCGACCGGATAATGGCAATTTAATAAATTGACCGAGTAAATGTTGGTAGCGTTCATCAGAAGGGTGAATCGCAACAGCAGCATCACCAAGCATGGTTTCAGGGCGTGTCGTAGCAACAATTAAATGACCTTCACCATTGGCTAATGGGTAACGCATATGCCACATAAAGCCATTTTCTTCTTCGGATAATACCTCTAAATCTGAAACCGCTGTGTGTAAAACAGGATCCCAGTTAACTAAGCGTTTACCTCGGTAAATCAAGCCTTCTTCATGTAGAGTAACAAACACTTCTTTAACTGCTTCGGACAGTCCGTCATCCATCGTAAAGCGTTCACGCTCCCAATCCAAAGATGCACCCATGCGGCGTAATTGTTTGGTGATCGTGCCGCCGGATTCTTCTTTCCATTCCCAAATACGCTTAATGAATTCTTCACGGCCATAATCGTGGCGTGTTTTACCTTCTTTATTAATTAAACGCTCAACCACCATTTGTGTAGCAATTCCCGCATGATCGGTACCGGGTTGCCATAAGGTACTTTCACCCTTCATGCGATGATAGCGGGTGAGGGCATCCATAATCGTATCTTGGAAAGCATGCCCCATGTGTAAACTACCCGTGACATTTGGCGGCGGAATCATAATGCAAAAAGATTCGCCTTCTTGTTTAGCAGAGAAATAACCTTTCTCTTCCCAAGTGTTGTACCAGCGTTGTTCGATGTCGGTGGGGGTGTATGTTTTATCCATGAGTGCGACTTTTAAATAGGGTTGTAAGAGGTTATGTGGTTGGATTACATTTTATGCGTATTCGGTGTTATACCTTGTTGCTGGTATAAGCGATAGCGTTTTCGACCGGCTTGTTTATGCGTTTCATCATTATCCAACAGTTCAAAAATTTGTTCTGATTGGTTGATCTGTTCTGGGCAATAAGTCGATAAATTAATCAGTGTATGCCGCCAAGCTTCGGGCGCTTGCTGAGTGCCAATTATAACGGCATTTGCAAGGCTGGGTAAGTCACTCTGATAAATTTCGTGGGGTACAAAGCTGTTGGCACGAAAAGTCCAGAGTAGGGTATCTAGTTGTCGTGCTTGTTGAACTGTATCAGTCAAGATATAGGCTTTAAAGCCGAGACGGAACGCTTTCTCGGCTAGTTTACAAGCAAACAGTTGTCGTCCCTGTTCGGACTGGGACGACAAGACATAGAAATTAACCTTAGGTAGCATTTACACGGTTTAATAAATATTGCACTAATAGCGGCACAGGGCGACCGGTTGCGCCTTTGGCATCACCCGATTTCCAAGCCGTACCAGCGATATCCAAATGAGCCCATTGATAGTCTTCAGTAAAGCGCGATAGAAAACAGGCAGCAGTAATGGTGCCAGCATCACGCCCGCCAATATTGGCAATATCCGCAAAATTAGATTTTAATTGATCTTGATATTCGTCCCAAAGTGGCAAGCGCCATACGCTATCAAGTGAAGATTCACTCGCATTAAATAAATCGTTGCACAGCTTGTCATCGTTACCTAATAAACCACTAGGTACACGCCCTAAAGCAACTAAACAAGCACCGGTTAAGGTTGCCATATCAATCACAACATCTGGGTTATATTTTTTCGCATAAGTCAGTGCATCACAAAGCAGTAAGCGACCTTCCGCATCGGTGTTTAGGATTTCGATAGTCAAGCCCGCCATGCTAGTAACAATGTCACCAGGCTTATTAGCATCGCCGTCTGGCATATTTTCTGAGGAAGGAATAATACCGACGATATTTAACGGTAACTGTAATTCTGCAGCGGCTTGTAATGCACCTAAAACAGCGGCACTACCACACATATCGTATTTCATTTCATCCATGCCAGCGCCTGGTTTTAATGAAATACCACCAGCATCAAAGGTTAAACCTTTACCAACAAAAACAATCGGTTTGACGTCGTTTTCTGCGCCTTTATATTCTAGAGTAATGAGTTTAGCTGGTTGACGGCTACCACGGCTTACCGATAGGAAAGAGCCCATTCCAAGTTCTTGCATATCCGCTTCTTCTAAAATATGAGCGTTTAGCTTGTCATGTTTCTTTGCGATAGCGATGGCTTGTTCAGCAAGATACGTCGGCGTGCAATAGTTACCGGGTAAATCAGACACATGTTTTGCTAAAGCGACGCCTTGAGCAATGGCTTGACCTTGAGCAATACCGATATGAATCTCAGATGTTTCAGTGAGGGCATGTAAGCTAAATTGCGCTAACGCATACTTATCAGCCGGTTTACTTTTACATTCATTGAACTGATAGAAAGCCGCATCAATGGCTTCAATGATTTGGCGCGCCTTCCATGTGCTGTTTTGATCTTGTACATCATTTTCTGCTAAACAACAGACAGCGCTAGTAATTTGCGTGGCTTTTAATGTATTTGCAGTGGCAGTTAGGGCTTTACGGTAATCTTTAGCCGTTACTTTATCTGCTTTTCCTAAACCAACCAGCAAGGCGCGTTTAATGTTGGCATGAGGTAAATAATTGATTAACAAAGTATCCGCGACTTTGCCCTTAATATCGCCACGCTCTACAACGCTCGTGATTAAGCCATTCGTCAGTGTATCTAAATGATTGGCTTCGCTGCTGAGTTGCTTATCTTCGTATACAGCAATAATCAGACATTCCGTTTCTAACGATTCTAAAGGGGTATTAGCTAATAAATAATCCATAAAGCTCTGAGGTGTTATAGGGTTAAAATGTGTTTGATTATACCGTAGATATCGTTTTTATTTGTATGTGTTTGGTTGTGATATGGTAATTTAAAAAATACATGAATGGCACGTTTTAGTGCCTGTTGCTTATTAGTAGGATTAGCATTGAAAAAATGTCAGTTTAAGTTATTGATGGGTGAGAAAAATATTGCTGAAGCTGAGCTGCAAGGCGACTGGCTGATTGGTAATGTTGTGCCTGATATTGAGAGCGTAAAGCAGCAATTGCAGCAGCAAAATTGCACGCAGCTCAGTTTAAATAGTGAACAGTTAGGGCGTTGGGATAGTCGTTTGGTATTGTTTCTGTGTGAACTAGAGAGGTACTGTCATAACAATAATATTGCTTTAAATATGACTGGATTACCTACAGCCGCACAAGGCTTATTAAAGCAGGCATCCGCATTTCCGGTGCGCGAAAGTGGCAACAAGGAAAAACAAGAGAGTTCATTTGTTGCTCGCTTAGGCTTAGCTACTCTGCTTTTTTATAGCGAATCGCAGAAGATGCTCTCTTTTGTCGGCGATGTTTGTTTAAGTGCTTTGCGCTTATTGCGTGGTAAAGCGTGCTTTCGGCAGCGAGATTTGTGGCTGATTATGCAGGAATGCGGCCCAGGCGCTTTGGCGATTGTTACTTTAATTAGTTTATTGGTCGGACTGATTCTCGCTTTTGTTGGTGCGATGCAGTTGAAAATTTTTGGCGCGCAGATTTATGTTGCGAATTTGGTTGGCTTAGGTATGGCAAGAGAAATGGGTGCCATGATGACAGCAATTATTATGGCGGGCCGGACTGGCGCTGCTTTTGCTTCACAACTCGGTTCTATGCAGGTTAATGAAGAAATTGATGCGCTAGAAACTTTAGGCATTTCACCGATAGATTTTCTAGTTTTACCGCGCATGCTAGCGCTGATTATTATGTTGCCCTTATTATGTTTGTATGCTGATTTTATGGGTATTTTAGGTGGCTTAATGGTTGGCGTATCTTTGCTTGACCTTTCGGTGGTTGAATATTTAATACAAACCAAATCAGCCTTAGATTTAAATGATTTCTTAACGGGTTTGATTAAAAGCAGTGTCTTTGGTGTGTTAGTCGCTTTATCGGGGTGTTTGAGTGGTATGCAGTGTGGGCGTAGCTCTTCTTCTGTTGGTGATGCCGCTACCGCAGCCGTAGTTGCAGGTATTGTTAGTATTGTCGTGGCTGATGCAATATTGACCGTAGTTTATCAAATCATAGATTTTTAATATGAAAGACGTGCATATAGCAGTAAACGACTTGACTATGGCTTATGATGATTTTGTAATCCAGCAGCAACTTAATTTTAAAATCCACAAAGGCGATATTTTTATTGTTATGGGGGGCAATGGCTGTGGCAAAAGTACTTTGCTCAGACATCTTTTGGGTTTGAAAAAGCCAGCTAAAGGTGAAATATATTATCAGGATGCAAATTTATGGGCTATTTCTGAAGTAGAACGTAAGAAAATTATGCGCAGTAATGGCGTTATGTATCAGAGCGGTGCATTATGGAGCTCTTTAACTTTGGCTGAAAATATTGCTTTGCCCTTAAAAGAATATACCGATTTAAGTGACCATGAGATTCAGGGACTGGCTTATTTTAAATTAGCCTTAGTAGGTTTGGTGGGCTTTGAGGAATATTACCCTTCGGAAATTAGTGGGGGTATGAAAAAAAGGGCAGGGCTTGCGCGAGCTTTGGCTTTAGATCCTGAAATTTTATTTTTTGACGAGCCATCAGCGGGTTTAGATCCGGTCAGTGCCAAATTATTAGATGATTTAATTTTGAGTATACAGGCAAGTTTAGGAGCAACCATTGTGGTTGTCACGCATGATTTACCGAGTCTATTTGCCATTGGTACGGATGCCATCTTTCTCGATAGCATGAGTAAAACATTGATTGCCCAAGGTGCGCCAAACGATTTATTGAAAAACAGTTCCAATCCTATTGTTCAACAATTTTTAAGTCGAGGAATCAATGAGTAAACAAGCCAATCCAACCATTATTGGGTTTTTTGTACTAGGTGCGGTGTTTATTGCGGTTTTAGGTATTACTGTGTTTACCAGTGGTAAGTGGTTTACTGAGAAATCCGAGTTTGTGATTTATTTTAATGAGTCAGTCAATGGCTTGAATGTGGGGGCTTTGGTGAAAATGCAGGGCGTGCCTATCGGTAAAGTGACTGATATTCAAGTGCAGCTCCACCCAGAAACTAAGCAAATATTAACCCCTGTTTTTATTGAAATAGATCATGCAAAGTGCCAACAGATTTTGCAGCTAAAAGAAGCTGGTAATAAGAAAATGTTATTGGAGCAGCTGATTAAGAATGGTTTACGTATGCAACTGCAATACACCAGTTTAGTGACTGGACAATTATATGTGCAGACCTTGTTACAGCCAGATACGCTAGTGGTTTTAACGGGTCTCAATAAAGATTATGCCGAATTGCCTACTATTGCTTCGAGTAGTGTGCAAGTGCAAAACAGTATTGCTGATGTCATGCAGGATATTCAGAGCATTCCTTTTAAAGAGCTGTTCTCTGAATTATTGATAGCCGTTAAAAATATTAAGCAAATAACTGGTTCTGAAGAGACTAAGCAGGCGATTAGGAATTTATCATCCTCACTAGCGGAGTTGCAAGAGATACTCAAGTCAGTTAAACCACACGCTAAAGCAATTGCACTCAATGCAGAGAAAACGTTGCAACGTAGTAGTCAACTTATGCGCAAGCTAGAAGGTGCAGTTGATCCTCTTCTGCTTGAAGTAAGAGAATCATTAGCGAATACCAATCAAACCTTATTGAGTATTCAAAATAGTGCGAAGAGTGCTGATGGCTTGTTACATGAAGATGCGCCATTGCAGCAAAACCTCAACCGTACTTTGGATGAAATTCGACGTTCGGCAAAATCTTTACGTTTATTAACAGACTATTTAGAGCAGCATCCAGAAGCATTACTACAAGGTAAAAAGGATTAAGTTATGCGATTACGAATTATTGAAATAATCAGTGTGTTACTGGCTTTATCCGCTTGTAGCGTAAGTCCAAAGTCTAATATATATTTGCTAAAAGCCATTGAGCCGGTTCAGGCTAAGTTAGTTGCTCAAAAGCCCATTAGTATTTATTTGCAGTCAGTAAATTTTCCAGATTATTTGGATCGCCCGCAAATGGTGCTACGTAAAGATGCCGTGACCTTGGATATAGAGCAATTTCAGCGCTGGGGAGAGCCGCTAAACATTTCCTTTGAACGTGTTTTTAGAGAAAATCTGGAAATGCGTTTAGCGCCAGCAAAAGTACTAAGCAAAAAGACCTTTAGTGCCATGGCGTTTGATTATCAGTTGGCTATTAATGTCAATCGTTTCGATACGAATGCACAGCAGCAAGCTATTTTGCAGCTTAATTGGGCTATACTAAATGGATTAGGAGATAAGATTTTATTTTCTAGTCAAGAGGTAATTACAGTGCCGATAAATACCGATAGCTTTCAGGCACGAGTTGAAGCCCAGAGTGAAGCTGTTGCAATTTTGGCTGATAAAGTGGTTGTTCAGCTTAGAGGAGTAGAGTGATTTTAGAATTCAAAGGAGAGTATTTACGTGAGTAAGCAGGTTAAGGTTTTTTTAATTTTTGCTGTTCTAAATTTGATGGGGTGTAGTCACCTATCGTTAACAACTCAGGCTTATGTTGAGCAAGTGCATGAAACAAGTAAATTAGAGAGCCATTTTAAAGGTGAAGTATTACAATCTTGGAAAGTAGGGCAGTGGGGTTTATATAAAACTCAATCAATTACGCGTGACGGTATTTTTCACTTATTTGATTCTACTGTAGATAAAGGATTTCTGAAAATAGTTATCGCAGCAAAAGAAGGAAATGATTTTTGGGTGGAATTTAGCGTAGTTGCAAATAATGAAGAGCAGCAATTTTCGGCATTAATTACCGAGCAGATAAGTGAGCAGCAAGTTAAATATTCTGTTAGAGCATTAAAATTGCCTCAGAAACAATCAATTGTCCTACTTACTGATGCATTAGCAATGCAAGATCAAGCAGACGAGCAGTACGAGCAAGTGCAGTTATGGCTACATTTACTGTCTTATTCCGTACGTGAAGGAGTGCAAAGGAATGTTAGTGTACCGGCGGGCCAGCTTGCTGAAGCTAATGAGGTTCCTATAACTTTATCTTTATTGCTTGGGCAAATGCAAGGATATGTTTGGATGCACAATGCCGTACCTATTTTTCCGGTTGTTAAAGTGGAGTTAAATAAACAGACTGCACGATGGTTCAATACGCAAAAGACTACTGTATTAGTTGATTTTGGTGATTCAGGCCAAGCGCGTTATTTCGCATACGATTAATTAGCTATTGGATTTTTTATGTTAAATATAAAGTTAAGAGTTATAGTGGTTTTATGTGCAGCTTTATTGTTATTTAGTTGCGGCACTGTGCGCATGGAAGTCCCAGAAGGGCAGCAGGTTAGGCTGTTATCTCAAGAAGAGTCGGCTGAGATTAGAGTAGAAAGAACGGTTTGGTTTTGGCTTTGGGGCGGTAAGGCTATATCGGATAACAGTATCAAGTCAGATATTGAAAAGTATAAGTTAACAGAAGTACGTGCTTATACAGTACAAACAATGACCGATAATATCCTCTTAATTGTGACCAGTTTTGTCAGTATTGTTAGGCGAACTTTAGTTGTGGAAGGTAATACGAGTGCTAAGACTGTGAGCGAATTAGTCGAGGAGCAAAAGTCATGATATTGCGTAGCTTTTTGATATTGTATTTATTGTCCTTATCGGCTTGTTTTTCAGTGCCGATTAATGCACCTTCCGGGCAAGATGTACAAATATTGCCTGCTGGAACGCCTGTAGAAGTAACGGAGCGCTATCAGAAATGGTATGCCTTGTGGGGTATTTTTCCATTAACACCGAGTGATAATGTTGCGGAAATTATTGCGCGTGAAAAGTTGGTTGAAGTGCGTGTTTATACCGAAGATTCAATAGAAGATGCAATCTCAGGTTTTTTCTATGTACTGTTGTTTCCTGCTGGGATTATTGTTCCACAAACCATTGTTGTTGAAGGTAATCGTAGTAAGCCTAAGGAATTACTACAGAGTGTTTTTCGTTAAGTTTTAAGTTCCACTTGGGAATACATGCAATCACAGTTCTGGGTGTGACATTAATCCGTTAATTGACATATGAAGCAGAGCTTCTAATCATACAAACGAGAAAAAGTTGCTTATTTTTTTCTTGTTATAACATTGTATGAACTTTGTATCATCAAAAGGGAATGTTATGTACGCGCATTGTGGAGAGGTGTATTAGGTTAATCTTGAGCCAGCTTTAGGCACTGAAATTAAAAAAACGCGCCCTGCTTTGGTTATATCGCCTGATGATTTGAATATCGCGTTGCCAAGAGTGATTATTGCACCTTTAACTAGCAAAGGTCAGCCTTTAGGTTGTAGGCTAGAAGTGATTTTTAATAAGCGTTCATCGAGTATTTTGTTGGATCAAATTCGCTCTGTTGATAAGCGGCATTTATTGGATAAATTGGGTGAAATTGATGAAGATTTATGGCACCCCATATTGCTGGAAATGCTCGATTAACTTCAGCGCTACCCCGACTTATATGGTTCGATGCTTAATTTGAAAAGTACTTAGTTATGGTATATGTTCTATACCATGTATTACTTTGGATTTGATGGTAAAAAAGCATTTCGAACTTAAGCAGAGTTTAAGCTGGCCCTTGATATTTGCAGTTTGGATAATTGACTCCTTAGATAAGGAAGCAAGTCGAGTGGGCGTAATACGGCAATTTATAATTAGCTGAACGACTCGAAGAGTAAGTGCTAACTAGGCTTTCCCGTTGACCGCAGGAAGCGTAGGTAGGCTATTTAGTTACGTCAAATTTTTAATTAACAGTCTGGAAGTCTATTATGGTTAATCTTGAAAAGGGGGGGAATATTTTATTGGATTCTCTCGGATATACTGATAACACTGTCTTTGTTGGGCTAAACTGGAGTACCAAAAGCACTGATACCATTAATGTTGATGCTAGTGCATTTCTTATTGCTGAAAATGGCAGTGTTCGTAGTTATAAAGATTTTATTTTCTATAACCAGCCATTCGATACAGATAAATGCATTTCCTTAGAATCTGATCCTATTAATGAAGATATGATCAAAGCGTTTAATATCTCATTAAAACTTATTCCGAATGATGTAAAAAAAATACTGTTTGTGCTGACTATAGATGATGCTGAGAAAAACAACCAAGACTTTAGAATGGTTAATAATATCAGCTTACATATTTGTGATAATAATTTAATTAATCAGTCATTAGCAAGGTTTGATATTGAGGCTGAGAATCAAGAAGCATCACTTATGATAGGTGAGCTATATCTCCATGATGATAGCTGGAAATTTAAAGCTATTGGACAAGGATTCAAAGAAGGATTAGGAGCAATTGCTGAAAAATATAAGGTTGATTTGGGGGCCTTATATAAAAACATTAATGATGATGATATTGTTGATGCGCTTAAAAAAAGACGAAGGGCTCCAAACGAAGTTTTATCAGAACACACGTCGCGTTTATTAAGGGGTATCAAAGAATCGTTGCCAGCGATACATGGAGCTGTTGGACAAAAGCTTAATGAAAGCAACACTAGAATGATATTAGATCGAATATTTGTTGATATTTTTGGATATAAAATAAGTGAAGTAAAAGCTGAACAAGAGATACAAGGAAGACGAGCTGATTATATTTTATCGCCAAATAACAAAGATGTTTTGGTTATAGAGGTAAAGAAAGCAGGAATGGCACTGAGAGAAAAGCAGATTTTTCAGGCCACATCATACGGTGCATACTCTGGTATTAAGTGGGCACTACTGACAAACTTAGTGCAATGGAATGTATATCATATTTCAACTGAAGATAAAGTCGAAGGGCATTGTGTTTTTTCTGTCGATTTAAGTGAAGGAGTAACGAGGCAAGATGCTGAATTTTTGGTATTAATTTCACGTTACGGCTTAGGAAGAGAAAGCCTATTAGAAAAGCTGTGGTTAGAAACTAACGCATTAAGTGAGAGCAGTATAATTAGTGCTATGTTAACAGGTGACGTTATAACAAAGATCAGATTAACCATTAAGCGAGATAAAGGAATAAGCATCACTAATGAACAGGTACAGCTGTCGTTAGAGAAAATATTACGACTTGATTAATAACAATACTAAATAACTGCCACTAAACAGGCATAGGTAATCGATAGGGCTAGTTTCGGTTGATTTTGTAAAATTTATAATCGTATGCAATTGATCAGTAGGCTCGCTAAAATAGGTAGACAGGATTTTTGCCCACCCTCGGCTGATAAAGTGATTTTGATTTGTTATTGAAAATAAAATTGTAATTTAAGTGAAGCGTTAAGGTTAAAAAATAAGCACATTCAAGTTTTTCCTATAAAGGAGGCTTTATGAATATCATTATTATTGGCTCGGGTATTGCGGGCGTTACATTTGCTGAGAAGTTGCGGCAGTTATCTGATGCAAATATAACCCTACTCACAACCGAAACTCATGGTTATTATTCTCGGCCTATGCTCTCTCGAGGTTTTTCCAATGAAGAGATAGAGGCAGCTATTATTATCAAGCCTTTTAATGCTTTGCGAGAGCAGAATATTCAGGTCATTGAAAATATCACCGTTTCAGCGATTGATCGAGATAAACGCTGTGTTCATGTCTCAGATAAGCAGGACAATAAAACATTTAGCTACGATAAGCTGATTATTGCAACGGGCTCTTCCGCTTTTATCCCGCCTCCTTTTTTACCTTATCAAGAGCATTTTTGCCTGTTTAATAGTTTGAAAGATTTAATTCAATTACGTGCTGCTCGTGCAACTATCTTACAAAATAAACAAGTACCTGAATGGGCAATTATTGGCGGCGGCTTAATTGGTTGTGAAATCGCTTCTGATCTTGCTGTTGCGGGAGATAAAGTCAGTATATTTCACGCTATGGATCGGTTAATGGAGCGGCAACTCATAGAAGAAGATTCTGCAACGCTACTTTCTGTGATGCAAGATCAAGAGGTTGATGTTAAATTCAATCAACTGATAGAAAGCATTATGCCAGTAGAGGACAAGGTTTGTATTCAGGTTGCTGGCGACCACTTTAGGTTTAATAAAGTCATTGTTGCTTGTGGGTTTAAACCTAGAATTGAATTGGCTAAAGATGCAGGTCTAGAAACTAATAGGGGCATACTGGTAAATCATTATTTGCAAACCAGTGATGAGCATATCTACGCTCTAGGCGACGTTGCTGAGTTACCGGATAATAAGTTATATGCTTACGTTTTACCGATCCGGAAGCAGGCGCTGTGGTTGGCTGGTTTTTTAAGTGGGCAGAAAACTCAAGAATGGCAAGTTCCAGAGTTTAACCCGAAAGCTAAAGTACATGGCTTTGTTGCTGCTCATCCGTATACTTTTTAAAGCAGTATTATGATCTGGGCGCTGCAATTTTTCTTAGGCTTGATTGTTGCAAATGCTGGCGAGTGGTTTATGCATCGCTATATATTGCATCACTTGGGAAAGCATTCGGATAGTTATTGGGCTTATCATTGGCAGGAGCACCATTATGTGGCGCGGCAATTAGATATGCTAGATCCAGGTTATCAGAAATGGCCTAGGCTCTGGAATACGCAAGCCAAAGAATGGCTGGCTTTGTTCGGTATCTTATTTTTAAATGCCCCGTTTTTCTGGTGGGCGAATGGTTATGCTTGCGCTATATACCTATCGATTATTATCTATTATATCGTGCACCGCCAAGCGCATTTAAGTCGTCGCTGGGCGAAAACTTATTTGCCTTGGCATTATGAACATCACTTGTTTGATGCCAATGCGAATTGGTGTGTTACGTTTCCTTTGTTTGATTATTTGATGAAAACGCGCAGAAAACCATCGCAAGATTCTAATGTGGACTAACTCGTAAGCCGGATGCGTAGGCTGGAATAGCGTAGCGTTTTCCGGCATATTATTTGTCGCTGATGGCTTAGGTTGCTTTCGATGGTGGAAAACGCTAGCGCTATTCCACCCTTGCTCAATGATGAAAAAACCTTGTGTTGCATTGTTTGTCGGGTAACAGAGAGCTGCCCATCCGCGGCGGTGAATAATCTGCAGTTATAAATTGCTAGGTTTTACACCTGATTTTAACTGACTGAGTAATACAAACCCTAGCATCAATAAAAAGCCTAAGGCGGTAAATACCAACATTTTTATGATCGGAAAACCAACTAAAAATAGAAAGCGTTGCGTGTTGTTAGCACTGGGTTCTAGTTCATCTGAATCTAATGTAACTTCTAGTGCGTAGAGGCCTGCTTTTGGAAAGTCATATTGAATGGCTGCCGCATCTGACACTTGAGCTAAGGTTTGATTAAAGGCGTTAGCATAATTAAAGATCAGGTCTGCATAAGAGTCAGCCGCTAAAAACTTTAAATTCATTTTTTTATTGAGTTGCGCAACAACATCCTCTTCAAACGTAAAAATAACGGTGCCGGTCGCGGGAAGTATGTGACAGAAATGTTTGCCACCATCTATTTTGTCTTCTGCTTGAAAACCACCTAAACGTAAGGTGAATCCGCCAATGTCGACAAAGCAATTATCACCATGGTCAACGCCTGCATGAGCAAAGAGTGTAGTAGGAACAGCTAAATTTAAGCTGAAAACTGTAAGAAATAGGAAGAAAAAACGTGCGCGCATTGAATGTGTTTGATAGTAGCAAAAACGAATATTTTAGCGCCTTTCAGATTTCGTTGAGTGGTTTTTTAAAAAAGCACAGGCTCATGATAGAATACGCAGCTAATTAAATGACTAAAGCCCTTTGCATGAATCCCTATTTACCGCAATTACATCCTTATCCTTTTGAGAAGTTAGCACAATTAAAAAGCGGGATTACACCGCCTGCTGATAAAGCGCATATTGCCTTATCTATTGGCGAGCCAAAGCACGAGACACCAGCGTTTATTAAGGCTGCGATATTAGATAATATTGACACTTTGGGTAACTATCCGACGACTAAGGGTCTGCCTGAATTAAGAGCAACGATTAAACAGTGGGTTGCTCGGCGCTTTAGCATTGCTAATGAAGCGTTGGATGCTGATACTCAGATTTTACCGGTGAATGGTACGCGGGAAGCTTTATTTGCTTTTGCACAATGTATTGTCGATGGTAGTACTGATGCTTTAGTTTTAATGCCTAATCCGTTTTATCAGATTTATGAAGGCGCGGCTTTATTGGCAGGTGCTGAGCCGTATTATTTAAATACACTAGAAGAAAATCAGTATTTGCCGGATTTTGGTGAAGTAGCAGAAGATGTCTGGCAGCGCTGTCAGTTATTGTATATTTGCTCGCCAGGTAATCCGACAGGTGCGGTGATTGATCAGGCAACCCATGAAAAATTGATTAATCTTGCTTTAAAATATGATTTCGTGATTGCTTCTGATGAGTGTTATAGCGAAATTTATGAAGATGAAGCGAACCCGCCTCAGGGTTTATTGCAGTCTGCTTATGCAATGGGTAATACAAGCTTTAAAAATTGTGTGATTTTCCATAGCTTATCTAAGCGCTCTAATGCACCAGGTTTACGTTCGGGCTTTGTTGCCGGGGATGCAGAAATATTAGGGCAATTTTTTAAATATAGGACTTATCACGGCTGCGCGATGCCAATGCCTACTCAATATGCAAGCATTGCTGGCTGGCAAGATGAGCAGCATGTATTAGAAAATAGACAGTTTTACCGTGAAAAATTTTCCGCAGCCACGGCAATATTAGCTGAAGTGTGTACGGTTAAACAGCCGTCCGCAAGCTTTTATTTATGGCTGAAAACCAGTATCGATGATGCTGAATTTGCTAGGCAATTATTTGCTCAAGAAAATGTTACTGTTTTGCCCGGTAGTTATTTATCGCGTGAAGTGGATGGAATTAATCCAGGAAAAAACCATGTGCGATTGGCTTTAGTTGCCTCTGTTGATGAGTGTATCGAAGCCGCGCAACGTATTAAAAATTTTATTAACTCTTTAAACGAAAAGACACTATGAACGAACTAGAAAAAATTATTAACGAAGCTTTTGAAAATCGTGCTGAAATTTCACCAACTACGGTTTCTGCTGAAGTACGTAATGCTGTTAAAGAATCAATCAACTTATTAGATTCTGGTAAAGCGCGTGTTGCTGATAAAGCGAGTGGCGAGTGGGTGGTTAACCAGTGGTTGAAAAAAGCGGTTTTATTATCATTCAGAATTAATGAAAACCGCGTAATGGACGGCGGTGCTTCTCGTTATTACGATAAAGTAGAAACTAAATTTGCTTCTTATACACCAGAAGATTTTGCAGAAGCGGGCGTACGTGTTGTACCTAATGCAGTTGCACGTCATGGGTCTTATGTTGCTCCAGGCGCGATTTTAATGCCATCTTATGTCAATATCGGTGCTTATGTTGGTGAAGGCACGATGGTTGATACTTGGGTAACGGTTGGTTCTTGCGCGCAAATTGGTAAAAACGTGCATTTATCTGGTGGTGTAGGTATTGGTGGGGTTTTAGAGCCATTACAAGCGGGCCCTACCATTATTGAAGATAACTGTTTCATCGGTGCGCGTTCTGAGATCGTAGAAGGCGTAGTGGTTGAAGAAGGCTCTGTTATTTCTATGGGTGTTTATATTGGTCAAAGTACCAAAATCTTTAACCGTATGACCGGTGAAATCACTTATGGGCGTGTTCCTGCGGGGTCTGTGGTTGTTTCTGGTAACTTGCCATCAAAAGACGGAACACATAGCTTGTATTGCGCGGTTATTATTAAACACGCGGATGAAAAAACACGTAGCAAAACAGGTATTAACGAATTATTACGTGATTAAGTTTTAAATGCGTAGGTTGGGTTAGGTTTTTTTACGGAGTAATAAAAACATAACCCGACATATGTGTGAGTTGTGTTGGGTTACGTTATCTATGCTTCGCTTGATAAGCTAACCTAACCTACGGTTTATTAATGTCGAACTGGCTTATCGTTAGTTCGGCTTTTTTTATTTTTAGGAAGCCCCTTATGTCAGACTCACTATCCAGCAACGCCATTATTTACGCCATTCTTTCTATTGATGCTGAGATTGCATTGCAAAAAGATTACCTAGAATCTTCTGATGTTTTGCCCGAAGAGCGTGAAAATGAAGAAGGAATTTTAGATGATTTAGAGCAAGCCTTTATGGAATTTATTGAGTTCTATAAATCTTGTCGTAAACAAGATAAAGAATTACCGGCATTGGATGAGTTGTTGACGCATCCTCTGTAAAAACTAGATTTTTTATTTGTGGGAGGGGTTTTTAGCCGCGATTTCATACGGCTAAAAGCCCCTCCCATGACACATGTGTGTAATTGACCTAGCGGATTTAATATTCTGATGACTGAAAAGAGCTCCTGTATTTTATACGGTATAAAAAATTGCGATAGCGTGAAAAAAGCGCGTCAATGGTTAGATAAACACAACGTTGAATATCAATTTCATGATTTTCGTGTTGATGGTTTAACGTCCGAGCAACTACAGATATTTATTGAGCGCGCAGGCTGGGAAAGTGTACTCAATAAACGTAGCACTAGTTGGCGACAAGTGGATGAGGCGCAAAAAATAGATTTAAACGCTGAAAAAGCAGCAGTATTGATGTTAGCGAATCTTACTTTAATTAAACGTCCGGTTTTAGTGGCTGGAGAGCAACTGTTTATTGGTTTTAACGCAGAGAATTATCAAACTTTATTATGAGCGAAACTTTAGATTTACTGAAAGACCTTATTAGTCGCGCTTCGGTTACGCCTGAAGATGCAGGTTGCCAAGATTTATTAACTCAGCGTTTAGAGGTAATAGGTTTTAAGGCTGAGCAACTGGATTTTAATGACACTAAAAATCTGTGGCTAAAGCGTGGTGAAGAAAAACCTTTATTTGTTTTTTTAGGGCATACCGATGTCGTACCTACAGGGCCACTAGAGCGCTGGGATTCACCGCCATTTGAACCAACTATTCGTGATGGCCGTTTATATGGTCGTGGCGCAGCCGATATGAAAGGTGGTATTGCTTGTTTTGTGACGGCACTAGAGCGATTTATCGCCCAATACCCAGAGCATAATGGCACTATAGCCATGATGATCACGAGTGACGAAGAAGGCCCAGCGACTAATGGTGTAGTTAAAGTTGTCGAAGTTTTAGAGCAGCGTAATGAGAAAATCGACTGGTGCTTAGTCGGCGAGCCTTCTAGTGATAAGAAAATCGCTGATGTCATTCGTGTCGGTAGACGCGGTTCTTTGTGTGCCAAGCTGCAAGTTAAAGGTATACAAGGGCATGTTGCCTACCCTGAAATCGCAAGCAATCCGATTCACAGTTTCGCGCCTGCACTAAAAGCATTAACGGATGAAGTATGGGACCAGGGGAATGCTTTTTTCCCGCCAACTAGCCTACAAGTATCTAATATTAATAGTGGCACGGGCGCAGAGAATATCATTCCCGGCGAATTAGAGCTGCAATTTAATTTACGTTTTTGTACTGAATTAGATGAAACAACCATTAAGCAGCGCGTGCATGCTATTTTTGATCAATTTGATTTTGATTATGATATTAATTGGCGTTTGTCTGGAAACCCTTTCTTGACAGAAGATGGCGCGTTAATTGAAGCCACGCATGCTGCCGTTAAAAAAGTAACGGGATATGATACGCTCGATGATACTGGCGGTGGTACGTCTGATGGCCGTTTTATTGCGCCGACAGGTGCTGAGGTGATTGAATTAGGGCCGCTGAATGAAAGTATTCATAAGATTAATGAAAATGTTGGGCTTGAAGATCTGGAAACCTTAACTAAGATCTATGAGCAAATCTTAATTGAATTACTAGTTACTAAGGATTAATTTTATGCGTTGTCACGAGCTTGATTATGAAATTATAGGCCACGATATACAAATGGTCGAGGTGGAGCTGGACCCTAATGAAACCGTGATTGCCGAAGCGGGCGCGATGACCTACTTAGAGCAAGATATTACTTTTGAAGCCAAAATGGGTGATGGCTCAGCTCAAGGTTTAATGGGGTCTTTGTTGGGCATGGGCAAGCGCATGCTAACGGGTGAGTCAGTATTTCTAACTCATTTTAGTAATGAAGGTAGCCAAAAGCGTAAAGTGGCTTTTTCAGCGCCGTATCCAGGTTCCATTATTCCTTTAAATTTAGCTGAACTGGGTGAAGAAGTTATCTGCCAAAAAGATGCTTTTCTTGCCGCCGCTTTAGGGACGCAAGTGGATATTGCTTTCCAAAAACGACTAGGTAGTGGTTTTTTCGGGGGCGAAGGTTTTATTTTGCAGCGCTTACGTGGTGATGGTATGGCTTTTGTACATGCCGGAGGTACGGTGATACGCAAACAATTAAATAATGAAACTCTGCGCTTAGATACTGGGTGTTTAGTCGGTTTCAGTGGTGATATTGATTATGATATACAGTTAAGTGGCGGCTTAAAAAGCATGTTCTTCGGTGGCGAAGGCATGGTTTTAGCGACTTTAAAAGGAACGGGTTCTGTATGGATACAAAGTATGCCTTTTTCACGTTTAGCAGAGCGTGTATTAAGTCATTCTAGTTTTTCTACGCAGGGCGAACAGTAATTTTTTAACATCTTATATTTTCCCTATGAATAACAAACAACTTACGTTTTTCTGTAGTGCTTTGCTAGTCTCTACAGTATCTTTTGCGCAACCTATACAATTGACTAATGGCAATACGTTAGAAGTTGAATTAGTTTATCAAACAGATAAGACACTTACCTTTTTTGACTCTATATTGGGTGAGCAAACTGTTGATAAAGCAAACATTAGCAATTTACAAACTATAAATCTTGAAAGCTTAAAAAAGCTAACTGAAGCAGAGCTTAATGACCATAAAAAGGTAAAATTGGCTGAAGAAAAAGTTATATATGCTAAAGATAAAGCTAGTGTTGCTGAAGCAGAACTTTTAGCGGCTAAAGAGTCGGTGGATAAGTCGACAGCGACTAATCGTGCTGATGCAGAAGAGAAACTTATTTTAGCAGGAAAGAATTTTACAACGGCTACAGAAGAAATTAAGACCGCTGAAAATGAACTTAAAGTAACTAAAGATGTCATCGTGGCTGAAGCACAGCTCTTAGATGCTCAATCTAAAGTTGAGCTTGCTAAGGCAGAGGTTGCGCAAGTAGGGGAGAAAAGCATGGCTGAAGAGCTAGGGATTTTTGACGCTGATGCCGCAGTTGAAGTTGCTGAGGAAAACGTTAATAGTGCTGAGCAACAAGTTGTAGCGGCTGAAGATAATCTTAAGCTTGCAAACGGCGAAAAGCTCAATGTTGGGTTTATGGGGACAGGATGGTTTAGGGGGTGGGATAGTAGTTTTGATTTAGGGATGAACGGTTCATCGGGACCCTCTGAAAATTTCAATTTCCGAGCTGGCTTTGCTGCGGGATATGAAGATGATGAAGATAAGTGGGACTTTAAAAGTTATTACTTAACTAATTCACAAGATAGTGAGTCAACAACAAATAAAGCCAATGCCAGCTTGCTTAAAGACTGGTTTTTTAAAGATACGGATTGGTTTGCTTCTGCCGCCGTGATCTATGATTGGGATGAAAATAAAGACTGGAGGCATCGTGTTCAGTTAAGTGTCGGTCCGGGATACCAGTTTATTAAAAATGATGTTTGGACATTATCTGGAAGAATGGGGGGAACAGGTGTTTTTGAGTTTGGTGGTAATGAAGAAGTCGCAGGTACAGATCCTGTCATTTATACAGACAGAGATAGTACTCAAAATTTTGAAGTAATGGCTGGCGCTGATTTACTTTGGAATATATCAGATGGGCAAGTATTTACTCTTTCCAATTATATTTACTCACGAGTAACAGATGATGGCAAGATCAGAAATGTAACAAATATAGCGTGGCAGCATGATTTAGACTTTTTTAAAGGTTTAGCGATTAAATTCAATATACACAATGAATATGATATGACCCAAGTGATAGAGAAAAATAAAAATGATCTTCAATATGGTGTCGCATTGGGCCTTGGGTTTTAACCCCTCCATTTTTATCAATATTTAGATGGTGGGGTGGTAGAGTGGGCTTTAGTGCCCGCCATTGCTAAAAAGTGGATCATTATTAGGTGATTTTTTCCGTAGTTCGAATAATAACTTTTCTTAATTTTTATGATTATGACTAACTATCAAGTTATGTTTTTTTTAAGTGTTTTGTTAGCCTCTTCGGCGATTTCTGCCCAGCCTCTACAATTTAGTAATGGCGATATTTTAGAGGTTGAATTAGTTTATCAAACAGATAAAACGCTTACTTTTTCTCACGCAGTGCTGGGTGAGCAAACAATTGATAAAGCTAAAATCAGTAATTTACAAGATATGAATCTTGCTGATTTAGTTAAGCTGACTGGAACACAGGTTGATAATGTACAAAAAGTAAAAACCGCTGAAGCAAAAATTTCAGATGCTGAAGGCAGGGTGGGCACGGCTAAAGCAGAGCTTATAGCGGCTAAAGATTTTTTTGATAAGGCTAAACGGGCTGATTCAAAAGAAAAGCTTAATCGTTCTGATGCAGAGGAAAAACTTGTACTGGCAGGACAAAAATTCACAACGGCTAAAGAAGAGGTGAAAGTCGCTGAAAATGAACTTAAAGTAACTAAAGATGTTATTGAGGCTGAAACACAGCTCTCTGAAGCTAAAATTAAGGTAGATCTAGCTAAAACGGAAGTTATGGAGGTCGGAGAGAAAAGTATTGCTGAAGAGCTAGGGATAGTGACTGCTGGTATAAAAGTTGACATTGCAGAGGATAATCTTAATGCTGTTGTGCAGCAAGCTCAGGAGGCTGAAAACAACCTTAAGCTGGCCAAAGGCGAAAAGGTCAATAATGGTTTTATGGGTACCGGATGGTTTAAAGACTGGGATAGTAGTCTTTCTATAGGACTGAGTGGATCTTCAGGTTCATCTGTTAATAGTACTTTTCGTACTGCATTTAACACCCGTTATGAAGATAAAAAAGGTCGTTGGGACTATAAATCATTTTATTTCTTTGATTCGGAAGATACTATTACTGGTGAAAACCAAATTAATGCTACTTTGGTAAAAGATTGGTTTTTTGAAGAGTCCAAGTGGTTTGCATTTGCCACGGGTGTATATGACTGGGATCAATTTAAAGACTGGAATCATCGAGTACAGTTTGGTGGGGGGCCTGGTTATCAATTTATTAAAACAGATGAGTGGGAATTTGCTGGGAGGGTGGGTCTGACTACAATTTTTGAGTTTGGTAAAACGCAATATAATCCTTCTGGTGACCCTGCTTTGAATCCCGATGGTAGTTTTCATGAAGAAAATATTGTTGGCTTAGAGGGCTTGATCGGAGCTGATGCCACTTGGCATATATCGTCTAAGCAGCACTTTAGTATTTCTAACTACATATATCCTAGCTTGACGAATGGTGGTGAATTTAGAAACCTGACAAATATAAATTGGGTACATTCCTTAGACTGGTTCGAAGGTTTGGCGGTTAAATTCGGAATACGTAATGAATATGATACATCTGAGACAATTCCTAATGAATTTAACTACAATTTTTCAATACTTTGGGGCTTCTAATAAGTCATAAAACATATGCATTTAACAGCGTATTTTTTAAGCTGGAGTAAAAAAATTCTGCTTCTTATTGTAGGAGATTTGTTTGGATAATTATGAACAAGTACATAATAGGTGATATCAATGAAAAATAGTAAAAAAAGCACTGGGATAAATATTTTTATATTTAGTTTATCTGTTTTAAGCATAAGTGCATGCTCTCTTTTTGCGCCTGCACCAGAGCTAAGTGATGCTGAATCCTGTGTGAAGTTAAACGCGATTATTGCCGATCATAGTCACAATTTTCAGCAGTTTAAAAAATCCCGAGTAAGCTCGACAGGCGTTGTTAATATGCAAGTATGGAAAGCTGAGAAAGTTTTTCCTAGAGCAAACAACTGTCAAGTTTGGGAGTGGAGTACTGGATTAACCAATTATATGTGCACTTGGCAAGAAAAAGGCGGCGCAGTCGAGGCGAAAGCTAGCCATGATGATGGTGTTGAAGTTGTGCGGCAGTGTTTAAATGAGCAGTGGACGAGTGATACCCTGACGACAAAAAGTGGTGGTGTGCGAACTCGTTTCACTCAAGTGAATGGCAAGACGATTATTGCAATTAACGCATTTGAAGAGTCGCGTACTATTTTAGAAAATTGGAAGACGACTTTATATGTAGGTGATAAAAGTAATTTAAAAGCAGAGGTTCAGTAATTTATAGTCCGCTTTATGCTTCAAAGGGTCTTATTAACTGATGTTATGCAGTTTTAGTATTATTGATTCTGAGGGTATTTGTGGGAGGGGCTTTTAGCCTCGACTTGTATGAGAACGCGGCTAAAAGCCCCTCCCACAACAATTTCCTTTATCGTTTCAATTGCTTCAGCTTAGGAAGTATATAAGCTGAAGCGGCGCTAAACTTTTATGGAGCATCAGTTATTTATTCAAAATATAATTCATAACGCTCCAGCGAGGTTCAATTGCTTTGGCGGTTTCCCCTTGAATCCAATGCGCAAATAATGCATCAATCGTACCATCCGTTTGCTTGATTTTAATCCAAGTGCTGAGGAAGTGTTCTAGTATTAAATCCTCATCGCTAACGGCAATCACTAGAGGCGCCCCTTGTCGGCCCGAAAAAGGGTGGACTACAACATAATTTGGGTAGAGTAGTGTCCAAGCCGAACCTCCTTCTGCAGTCGTTAGAATAATCTGATCTTGGTATTCTTTGTCATTAAAAAATTCTGCTTCGGAATCTAATTCAGTGACTTTAAGGTTGGGGAATAGCAGGTGAGCCCGAGTTGAAAAATTACTTTCTTTACGCACAAAAGCCTGTGTATTTTTGAGCTTAAGAATAGACTCACTATCGCTGAATTGATTACGCTTATGGTCAGGTACGACTAAGGCTAAATGCACATCAAGATAGCTAGTGCTGTATAACATGCGCGAAGCTGCGAGCAAGCTGAGATTGGGCGTAATACCAGAAACAGCAATATCGAAATGATCATCGTCTAATTGTTGCAATAAATATTCATTTTCATAGGGAATAAATTGAATTGTGACCTGCAAGTCCTTGGCCAGATGTAGCATCAACTCTATGTCAAAGCCGACCATTTGGCCCTGTGTATTATAAAAAGAGAAGGGTAAACTGTCTTCATTGATGCCGATGCGAATAATGCCTGTTTGGCGTATCCTATCTATTAAATGTTGACCTGGTTTAAGTGCTATTAGGTTAGGCTGAGAGATACTGGAAACGGTGTAGGGAACGTGATCATTTAATAGTTGCATGTGCAATATTTGCGGGTTCTGATTCTCGCTGAAAGTTGGTTGCTCAAGAGCTGTGCGAATTGCTAAGCCAACACAAGAAAAGAGTAATAAACTGATCAGTCCGTTACGCATCAGTAAGCGCCACTTGATTTTAAAGACACCGGTCATCAACGCGGTGGTCAGGATGGTAAACGTCATTAAGTGCATCGCACCTGCAACGTCTGCAACGCGACCACAAATTACCCCAACGGTCATAAACAGGTTAAAAACATCCTCGGGTATATGGTAAAGATTGAGTAAAAAAGGTAATGCGGTAATTAGTTTACCGAAGCTTAAAAATAGCCCAATAGTGAGCATTACTGGATAATCAAGAAATGCCAATGGTTGGTCATAAAACCAAGCCGCAAAAACAATAAATACGAGACTCAGTAGTTTGCCCATATCAGGAAACGGGTAGGCTAGTGGTAGTACTAGGTCAGGTATGCGAGCTTGTTCATGTTCGGTTGTCACATGAGAGTGAAATAAACGGCTTATCACCTTAATAAGCAAGGGAATAACTACAAACACACTGCCTACTATAAAAACCGTTAACAACACGTTTCTCGATTCGCGGGCAATTTGCCGATAGCTGAACGGCGTACAGCTGGCAATCAGTAAGGGCATAACGACGAGAGTTACTAATAATACTGAGCCAATGAGCATTAGCACATACGCTTGAACACGCCCGAATTCATCTAGGCTGAGTGTGCCGGCCGCACTGGCTGCAATGCCAAAGACGCCGATAGGAGTTAGCATCACGACAAAGCTGTTGACCCGTAATAGTATTTTCGCAATATGACTGAAATTATTTAATAAGGATTTATGATCTTTATAACCAATGCAAGCGGTACCAAAAAGCATGCTGAATAAAACCACGGCAGGTACTGCATTTTGAGCTAGTGATTGAAAAGGGTTGGCAGGAATAAATAGCTGTAAAAAATCAATTTTTGGAGCACTTGTTACTAACAAGGAGCTGAAAAAAGCACCTTGTTCAATACTGGGTAAGGTGAATGACATAGCCCAGACGCTGAGCCCTCCTATTAGCCATAGTGCTAATAGCACCAGTAATCCTTGTCGGGTAAGTAAGCTAGCCTCAAAATAACTGAGCCGCCCTATATTGGCGATTAAAGAGAATACAATATAAGGCAGTACGGTCATTTGTAGCAGACCGATATAAATATCGCCTAGAAGCTGTAGTTGGCCAACAGACTCGCCAAATAGCAAGCCCATGACAATGCCTAAAAATAGACTGCCAATAATGTAAAATGTAAAGTGAAGGTTGTTGTTATGGCTTTCTATTTTTAGGAGTTTATCAATCATAGGGAGCTAATGTAGCTGTTTGTGAGGGCTGTATTTTAAGTTTTCAGTTAATCTCAAGCCCAATCACTTCAACGATAATATTATCATCGGGCGCAGTAGTTAAGAAATCTTGAAAAATCTCCCGAATATCATGATCGATAAATTGCGCTTTTCTAGCATCAATAGTCACGGTGCTATTCTCTGTGATTTGGAATAGCATTCTTCTTAATAATGCTTTATTAAGAAATGAGACATCTTTATGCAGAGTTAAAGTAAAGTGATTATCTACTTCTTCTAATGAAATAGACGCATGGTAATGCGCGCGAATCACAAAATAGAGTCCCACAGCAATACCAATAATAATACCTTGTAATAAGTCGGTAATTAAAATAGCAACAATTGTGACGATGAAGGGTAGAAACTGCCCCCAGCCTTGCTTATAAAGATCGATAAAGAGTTTTGGTTTCGCGAGTTTATAGCCGGTTTGTAATAAAATGGCGGCCAAGCAAGCAAGCGGGATTAGGTTAAGAAGTGTCGTCAGGTACATAACACTTAAAACCAATAACAGGCCGTGAATAAAGCTGGCAATACGCGTTTGACCGCCAGCATTAATATTGGCAGAACTACGTACGATAACGGAAGTTATCGGTAAGCCGCCAATCATGCCGCTGATAATATTGCCTGCCCCTTGTGCTTTTAGTTCGCGATTAGTCGGTGCAGTCCGTTTCAACGGGTCAATTTTATCGACCGCTTCCAAGCTTAATAAAGTTTCGAGGCTGGCAATAATCGCTAGAGTGGCGGCAACTACATAAACCTGAGGGTTCATTAAATAAGTAAAATCGGGTAGCTCAAATAAATGCATAAACTGATCTAAATCCGCCGTCACAGGTAGTTTTACTAGGTGCTTACCCCGAACGGCCCACTCTGGAAAAAACTCTAGAGCTAGTAGGTCATAAGCTACTCCCCAAATAACAGCAATTAATGCGCCTGGAAATAGTCTTACCAGAGTAAAACGTTTCATCCAAGGTATTTCCCAGAGGATCATGATTAGTAACGCAACAGCCGCAATAATTGTCGCACCTTGAGATATGCTACTAAAGGCGTCAATAAGTTCGTGAAAACTACTGGAAGCTGTTTCCTGCATATAGCTTTCATCACCCTCAAAACTCACATCATAGCCAACTGCATGAGGAATTTGTTTAATAATTAAAATAATACCAATAGCTGCTAGCATGCCTTTAATCACTGATGAGGGGAAAAATGCACCAATAATACCAGCACGCAGGTAGCCCATGATAATTTGTAAAATACCCGCTAAGACGACGGCCACTAAAAAACCGGAATAGCTGCCTAACTGTTCAATAGCATTAAAGACAATGACGGTTAATCCAGCAGCTGGCCCAGACACACTAAGCTGCGAACCACTTGCCCATGAAATTACAAGACCGCCAATCATCCCCGCGATTAACCCGGCAAACAGTGGCGCACCAGAGGCCATAGCAATGCCTAAACACAGGGGTAATGCTACTAGAAAGACAACAATTCCTGCGGGAATATCTTGCTTGATATGTTGTGCATAGAAATTAATATGTTTATGTATCATGAAGATTCCTCTGAATTAAAGCTAGTGGTGCTACACATATTAAGATTCATCAGCGATATACTGATAAATAGGATGAATTTCATCGTCTGGATTAATAGTAATCAATGTATTTATCAGGCCATCTGACAAATCATAGACCCAGCCATGTAAAGTCGGGCTATTGTGCTTAGTCCATGATTCTTGAATAATCGAGGTGTGTGATAAAGCATGTACTTGCTCGACAATGTTGAGCTCGACTAATTTATTAACCCGCAAGTCCTCTGTTGGCATTGCATCGATTTTTTCTTGATATAAGCGGTAAACATTTTTAATATGCATCAACCATTTATTAGTAATGAGTAAGCCTGAATTTTGCTTACTCAAAGCTGCACGCACGCCGCCGCAATTATAATGACCACAGACCACTATATGTTTAACTTTTAACACATTAACGGCATACTGAATAACGCTTAGGCAGTTGAAGTCGGTAGCAATGACTTGATTGGCAATATTGCGATGAATAAACATTTCACCAGGTTTTGCACCGACTACAATTTCTGCAGGAACACGGCTATCAGAGCAACCTATCCAGAGCAATTCAGGCTGCTGTGATTCTGCCATTAGTGCAAAGTAAGTAGGGTCTTCGGTTTTTAATTTGCTTGCCCAGTTCTTATTATTTTGTAAAAACGTGTCTACGCCTTGCATGCTTAACCTTCTATGTTGGAATGATTGATCCGTGTGAAAATGAGCTCAGCCTGTTGTTTGATTTATTTCCTGCCTGCCAGCCCGTACTTTAGAGTTATATTATATGTCTTTAACCTTTCAATAACCTTTCAGCTAAATAATGAATATTTTATTAATAGAAGATGATGCCGTGCTGGCCGATGGTTTGAAACATACTTTATCTAAGTGCGGTTATCGAGTTACAGGTGCGACCTCGGGGCTTTATGCAGAGCATTTATTGCTGGCTCAAGATTTTGATGTCATTATCCTCGACTTAGGCTTGCCAGATATTGATGGTTTAGTTTTATTGCGCCAGTTACGTAGTCAGAAGCTGTCACTGCCTATTTTAATTTTAACTGCACGCGATAATATTAATGATCGTGTCGAGGGTATTGAGCAGGGGGCGGATGACTATATGACTAAGCCTTTTGAACTAAGAGAGTTGGAAGTACGTTTACAAGCATTAATTCGGCGTTGTTATGGCGGTTTTAGTCATAGCATTGAAATGGGGAGGCTCTTATTAGATACGCAAACTCATCAAATCAACGCAGATGGAGAGCCATTGTTTTTGTCGGCGCGTGAGTCTGAGTTATTAGAATTTTTACTGATTCAGTCGGGAAAAGTCGTTTGTAAAGACCGCATTGCTCAGCGCTTATCGTCTGATGGGGAAGCTTTAGCGGATAATGCTATTGAAGTTTATATACATCGCTTGCGTAAACGTATCGAACCTTATGATGTGATAATTAGAACTGTTCGTGGATTGGGTTATTTGCTGGAAAATAAAGTTCATGAATAGAACGCAAAGTTTAAAAAGTGCGATCGTTGTTCGCTTAATTATTCCAGCGCTTATGTTTATTATTGTCGAAACCGTCGTGTCATACTTTGTGACTTTGCATTATGTAGACGAAGCTTATGATCGTTGGTTGCTCGACTCAGCGCGCTCATTAGTGCAAGAAGTAAAAGTTGCTGATAATAATGTGGTCTATGCTGATTTATCTGTTTCTGCTTTAGAAATTTTTAAATGGGATGCATTGGATCAAACATCTTTTAAAGTAATGGCGGATAAATCAGGTTTATTGGCGGGTGATAAGTTTGTACGTGAGCCTTTATTGGTAAGGGATTGGAAGTTGCCCATTTTTTCTAATAGTACTATTCATGGTAAGCCTGTGCGGGTGGTTTCAATGAAAGTTCCTAGACTGAGCATGCCAGAAGATGTGTATATTCATGTCGCAGAAACGTTAAATAAGCGCCACGACATGATGATAGATATTTTGCTGGCTGATTTAGTGCCGCAGTTATTATTAACTCTAATGATTGGCCTTTACTTATTTAAAGGTGTGAACTGGGGTTTAGAGCCCTTACATAAATTAGCTGATGAAATTGCGCAGCGTTCACCAGGAGACTTAAGTCCTATTTCCGACACGCATGTTTTTACCGAAGTACGTGCTCTGACCGACACTATTAATCAATTATTGGCGCGCTTATCCTTAGCGATTGCTACTCAGCAACGATTTATATCTAATGCTGCACATCAATTACGCACTCCTTTAGCGGGACTGAAATTACAAGCAGAGCGTGCCCAGCGTGAAACGACTGTTGAGGCAATGCATCCTGCTTTAATGCAAATTCAGAGTAGTGCTGATCGTGCATCACATATGGTGACTCAGTTACTCATATTGGCGAGATCGGAGCCGGTGGAAGGGAATCGTACTTTGGAGCCGATTGATTTACGTGCTTTAGTGCGTGAAGTTTGTATTGAGTGGGTGCCAAAAGCTTTAAAAAAACAGTTTGACCTGAGTTTTGAAGATCCAGAGCAGCCCGTTTGGATACAAGGTGATGCTATATTATTAACTGAATTGCTTAATAATTTAATTGATAATGCATTGGCTTATGGAGAAGCTGTTGGGGAAGTTAACGTTAAATTGCTGGCCGAGCCAGGTGCGTGTTTATCAGTTGAAAATGCAGGGCAATGTATTCCTAGTGAAGAACATGAACGAATTTTTGAGCGCTTTTATCGGATACAAGGGAGTGCAGGTGAGGGGTGTGGCCTGGGGCTAGCTATTGTTAAAGAAATTGCCGATTTGCACCAAGCGCAAGTTTCATTAAGTCAGCGTGCTGGTGGTGATGGGGTGGTGGTCGCGGTGACGTTTAATACAGGTGAGGGTGAGAGTTAAATAAGATACGAATTTTGCATTCTGTGGGAGGGGCTTTTAGCCGCGATTTTATACAAGTCGCGGCTAAAAGCCCCTCCTACAACACATTAATGTTTTCCTAAGTTTAAATTCTCTAGCGCTTCCAGCGGTGGGCTATAAATTCTACCGCCTCCTGAATATTCAAATCACGGGTCCCACCGCCAGTACGTAAATAAAATTTAGGCGTATTATTCTGAGTAAAAAAGACGGGGCGAGGCGAGGCTAAAACGATTAAACGACAAACATGCTTGCCATCAACGACGTGAAAAAGTACTTTGACGAATTGACATAAATCCGCACCTAAATTTGTAGAAATAGCGGTGATAATCGCTTGTTCGTAACCATCCTGATCAGGGCGTTTGAGACTCTGGTAATCTTTTTCTAAGCCAATAATTTCACCATTATCAGCAACACCAATTAATAAAGTGCCGCCGTGCGAGCTGTTTAAGTAACCAGCTAGGGTTTTGAGAATAACGGTTTCTAGTGCACGGTTAACTCGGTCCTGTTCTAAATCCCAGCGAAAAGAAGATTTGAATTCAAGTAACGCGCTTTCACCCTGTAGGATTAAGGCTTGCAAGTTAACCGAAAGCTCTGTACTTAAACGGCTAATTCTTTGTAAACGGCGATGTAGTACCTCATAGATAAAAGCGATAGCTAGGCCAAAAACTGCACCGACTTGAGCTAGGAATATTGTCTTTTTAGGCGTTTCTCCCATTAAAGATAATTTAAGTTGCTCAAAAGCATAGCTCGATGCCATGCTGGCATTTCTTTGTAAATCATTACCTTCTGTTTCAAAGTAGAAAATAAAATCATTAATAGGGTAAAAGATGAACATACCTGTTAATGCGCCAATAAGGGCGGCAAAAAAATAAAGTTTAAAGCGTTGCTCCCAAAGCGCGATAATGAGTAATAAAAAACGTTTCATTAATTGTTTATTTCCATCGGTAAGTCTGCGGATCGCCAAGCGGTCATATGACCTTCTAAATAACGAATATTTTCAAAGCCTGCTAAAAAATAAGCAAATTTAGCAATGCCGGCACGCGGGCCATGTTCGCAATATAAAACTAATTCATCCTGCTTATCATAAGTATCTAAAGCGTCGCTAGTAAACGATTGCCAGAAAGGAATATGCTGCGCATCTGGAATATGCCCTGAGTTATATTCCATGCTGGAACGGACATCAATGATCGCAGGCGTGTCATCTGATTGTAATAAAGCTAATAATTCAGCTTGTTGTATGTGACTTTCGCTGGATGTACTGCAAGCTTGTAATAAGAAGCTCAATAAACTGGCAAATAATACTTTCATTTATCCTCCGGTCGCGCTCATATGGCGCATGATGATCGGTTGTTCGTTTAAATCAAATTCGTGTTTTTCCGGTTTGATTTGCATAGCGTCAATAATGATTTGTTTGATGTCGTCAATTGTGTTCGCAGGATTGCGTACCGCGGCTTTTAAATCAACGGAGTGTTCATTGCCTAAGCATAATAATAAGCGGCCTTCGGCAGTTAGTCGGACGCGATTGCAAGTGCTGCAAAAATTATGACTGTGTGGCGAGATAAAACCGACTTTTATTGTCGAGCCTTGAATATGGTAATAGTCAGAAGGGCCAGCTGTCGTTTCGCTGATGTGTTGTAAATTAAACTGCTTGGATAAGTCGTCACGAATTTGATCGCTGGAATAATAAGCAAGAGCGCGATTATGTGAATCAATCAGACCGAGTGGCATTTCTTCGATGAAGCTAATGTCTATGCCTTGGTCTATGGCAAATTGTACTAAATCAACCACTTCATGGTGATTGCGATTTTTTAAAATGACGGCATTAATTTTTATGCCTTTAAAACCAGCTTTGACTGCTGTTTCGATACCTTTTAAAACGACATCTAATTCGCCAATTCGAGTTAATTCCTTGAATTTTTGTGCGTCAAGCGTGTCTAAGCTAATATTTAGGCGTGAAACATTAGCTTGTTTTAATTGATCGGCAGATTGTTCTAAATGCGAACCATTAGTGGTCATGACTAATTCATTCAGCAGCGGTAATGAACCGATTTTCTGTAATAACTCGATTGCACCACGGCGCACTAAAGGTTCACCGCCAGTAATTCTGATTTTCCCCACGCCTAATTCAGTAAAGCATTGTGCGAGTAAGTGGATTTCTTCCAAGCTTAAAATTTGCGTGCGCGGTAAAAAAGTCATATCTTCCGACATGCAATACACGCAACGAAAATCACAACGATCGGTAATAGAAATACGCACATAGTCAACGACTCGGCCGAACCGGTCGATAAGTTGTTTAGTTTGGTTTGAGTTAGGTAGGTTTGAATTAGTGATGAGGTGGCTCTTTTTTGTTGAGTGTGTAACTATAAATAGTGGGTGCTAACTATTCACAGGACGTATTAAAATACTGTAGGGCGTGGCTTTAGCCCGCATTTAGATGCTCTTTGGCATTGGCGGGCTAAAGCCGCGCCCTACAAAAGTAGTTATGTTTCGTCTTAAATCGGTAGTCTAATTAACGACTAATTTTATCAGTAATTAAAATATTCTTTCACTATTTATCATGATGATTAAAAAACTACTTTTTATTGCTACATTAATTTGCTGTCAGTTGAGTTATGCGGCTGATAAAACGGTGCTTCGTTTAGGCGTATTAGCGTATGGTACGGTCAACTGGGAGCTGGATGTTATGCGTCAAGCAAAACAGATGGAAACTGACCGCTATCTTTTACAAATCATGCCAATGGCAAATCCACAGGCGGGCAAGATCGCTTTGCAGTCGGGTGCGGTGGATATCATTGTTGCCGATTGGATTTGGGTGTCGTATCAGCGCAGCTTAGGGCGAGATTATGCGTTTTATCCCTATTCCAATGCTACGGGAGCGTTAGTTGTAGCCAAGGAGAGTGTAATAAAAACGTGGCAGGATTTAAAAGGTAAGCGCCTTGCGATAGCAGGGGGTGAGCTAGATAAAAATAGTTTGTTATTACAAGCCTTAATGCAAAAGCAGGGGCAGGGCGAGTTATTTCAGGGAATAGAAAAAGTTTATGGTGCGCCACCTTTATTAACGCAGCAATTAAAGCAGCAGCGAGTTGATGCTTTATTAACTTATTGGCATTATGCTGCGCGTTTAGATGCTGTGGGATATAGGGTGTTAATGACCGGTGCTGATATTTTGCAGGGTTTAGGCATAGAGCAAAAAGTACCTAGTATTGGTTTTGTATTTAATCGTACTTGGGCGGAACGGCACCGGCTTGTTATTCAGAGCTTTTTAGAGCAGTCTAAACAAGCTAAAAATACTTTATGTACTAATAATGCGGCGTGGCAATCTATAAATAAATTAACTCATAATCAATCGGAACAGGAAAGTCTGTTATTGCGTCAGCGCTATTGTGATGGACGAGTTAATCATTGGGGCGAAGAAGAGCAGCAAACCGCAGGTCTTATTTTTCAGTATTTAAAAGAAATTAGTCAGCAACGATTGACGGGCAAGTCGGAAATAATTCAGGCTGGAACTTTTTGGTAGTTTATTTGCTTGTTGGATAGTATTTAAGGGTTTAGCAGGGACGTTATTTCAATGTCTGCTTAAGCAAAGGTGGAAGGTTAGCTTAAGCATCATAAAAAGATTGAAATAACTTGGCATCTTTCATGTGGCCATAAAAGTAGTTTACATTTTGATAATCCATATGAATCAAGAACAAAAGCGTAGCCCGTAGGAAGCTTGTGGAATACGGGGCATGCGAAGCACTGGTTTTCCCGTATTACGCTTGTTAAATCAAAAAGTGTTAGCCGGGAAATGAAGGATGCCAATAATTGCTGTATGAATTTTTGTGAAGATGCTCACAAAAACGATAAAGGGTGAGATTTTCCTTAGTCGACTTATTTTGTTGTATTTTAGCTACATTTCTTTGTTTTTGTTACCTCTCTACTGTATTCCCTATCTATCTTTGTTGTATTTTAGCGACGTTTTTTTTCTTTTGTCATCAATTTGTCATATGTTTTTTTTACCATAGCCATGTTTTTAATTCTTTCTTCAAAACTTTATTGGAACATAGCAATGGTCACAAAGAACTCTGGAAAAATTTTAGCTTTAGCTATCTCTGCCGCCCTAGGCAGCGTTAGCGCTCAAGCAGCAGATAGCGAATTATTAGATACGTTATTAAGAAATGGTGCAATTAATCAATCTCAATATAAAGATTTATCTGACAAAGAAGCAGTAGCTGCGGAGGAAGAAGCTAAAGATTGGACTAATAATGTCAAAGTATCGGTCGGTGAAAAAGGGTTAAAAGTTGAAACTGCAGATAAACAATTCAAATTCCAATTTGGTGGTCGTTTGCAAGTTGAGGCTGATGGTGATATTGGTGATGACGAATTAAGTCAAGGCGCAACTGAAGGTGTTGAAGTGCGTCGCGCTCGTATGTATATGAAAGGTGTAGTCTGGGGTGATTATAAATACATAGTTGAAGCGGATTTTGCTGATAACGATATAGCTATTAAAGATGCGTTTTTAACTTATAAAGGTTTTAAAGGTTGGGCTGGATTAGAGATTACTGCTGGTCACCAAAAGCAGCCTATTAGCATGGAGTTGCAAGAAAGTTCAAACGATATTATGTTTACTGAGCGTTCAACAGTCAATGTATTAACTGCGCCAGCTTTTGATCGTGCGCTTGGTTTACATGCTAAATTTTCAGATAAAAGCTGGTCTGCACAGCTTGGTTTTTATGGTGATGGAGTATCTCCTGCGCTAGATAGTGAGGGTGACAAAAGTACTGATGATGAAGGCTGGTCATTTGCTTCACGTGTAACTTATGCACCAATTAATACTAAGGCGCAAGTTGTACATTTGGGTGCATTTGGTGGTTATAAAGGCTTTAGTGATGTGAAAAGCACAGTTAAGTTTGCTTCAGAAACAACGCATATGTCAAACCTTAAGCTGACTAATGTAAAAATTACTGATGTTAAAGGGCTAGGTATTTTCGGGGTTGAATCTGCTTATATGAATGGACCTTTCTCGATTCAAGGTGAATATGCGCATGAGTGGGTAACGCGTGGCGGTGGCATGAATGGTTTAGACCTTAATGCGGCTTATGTACAAGTAGCTTGGACATTAACGGGCGAAGCACGTAGCTATAAAGGCTCTGATGGTGAGTTTAAGTATTTAAAAGCTAGCGAAAACTTTAGCTGGAGCAAAGGTACTTGGGGGGCGTTTGAATTAGCAGGTCGTTATGGTATTAGTGATATTGCTTATGGTAGCTACGAAGATGGAACTAGAGAGCAGGACATAACTTTTGCTTTAAACTGGTACATGAACAACAACGTAAGAGTTATGGCTGATTATCGTTATGCCTTTGACCTTGCAGGTTCTGGTGTTACAGAGCTTGATGGTAGTGATCTTGATCACGGCGTACACTCATTTACATTGCGTACACAATTTAAAATGTAATGTAGTTAGTTTTATTTGAGTGTAGAAAAGGCCGGCTTATGCTGGCCTTTTTTTTGCGTGCTAATTATGTTTTGTTGCTGGTCGGGATGCGTATTTGGATTGAGCATATTTAAATGTGAATTTTGTTATGCGCTTTAATCAGGCTATGGGATAATATTCTGCTTTTAATGCGTGAAGTTTCAGGCTGACTAAATAGACTATGGATGAGAATAAAAAGAAAGCATTAGGCGCGGCCTTAATGCAAATTGAAAAACAGTTTGGTAAAGGCGCAGTTATACGCATGGGTGACGATACTGCCTCGCGTGATATACAAACAGTTTCTACGGGCTCTTTATCATTAGATATAGCTCTAGGTTGTGGTGGTTTACCGCGCGGCCGAATTATTGAGATCTATGGGCCAGAGTCGTCAGGAAAAACGACTATGACTTTATCAGCTATTGCGCAGATGCAAAAAGTTGGCGGTACGGCTGCTTTTATTGATGCGGAACATGCTTTAGATATTGGTTACGCAGAAAAAATTGGTGTTAATGTTGATGATTTATTGGTTTCTCAGCCAGATACTGGCGAGCAAGCTCTAGAAATTGCCGATATGCTAGTGCGCTCGAATGCTGTGGATGTTGTGGTTATCGATTCGGTTGCCGCTTTAACGCCCAAAGCAGAAATTGAAGGCGATATGGGTGATTCTCATATGGGCTTACAAGCGCGCTTAATGTCACAAGCTTTACGCAAATTAACGGCGAACATTAAACGCTCTAATACGATGGTTATCTTCATTAATCAGATTCGTATGAAGATTGGTGTTATGTTCGGTAGCCCAGAAACAACAACGGGTGGTAACGCTTTAAAATTCTATGCTTCGGTACGATTAGATATTCGTCGTATTGGTGCGATTAAAAAAGGCGATGAAATTATTGGTAACGAAACGCGGGTTAAAGTCGTTAAAAATAAAGTTGCTCCACCGTTTAAGCAAGCTGAATTTGAAATTATCTATGGAGAGGGTGTTTCCTTTTTAGGTGAGCTAGTAGATTTAGGTGTGAAGTATGGCTTTGTTAATAAAGCGGGTTCTTGGTATAGCTATGGCAATGATAAGATCGGCCAGGGTAAAGAGAATGTACGCCTTTATCTAAAAGAAAACCCTGAGCTCGCTATAGAGCTTGAAGCTAAGATCCGAGGAGAAGTATTCGGTGTTAAAAGTGACTCAGGAAAAGCTAATGTAAAATCTGATGATGCGGATGGCCTAGCGTAGGGCGGACTTTAGTCCGCTTATGTGCATGCTTGAATTTGATAATGATTTAGATAAGTTTAAAGCAATAAAAGAAGCTTGTTTGCAATACTTAATAAGGCGTGAGCATAGTCAGCAAGAACTGCTGCAAAAGGTCTCTGCTAAAGGCTTTTCTCGCTTCGATATTGGTCTAGTTATAACTGAATTGGCTGAGCAAGGCTTGCAAAGCAATGCTAGGTTTGCTGAAAGCTATGCAAGAAGTCGCGTGCATCGAGGCTTTGGGCCATTACGCATTAAAGCTGAGTTGCAACAGCGTGGTGCTAGCGAGTATTCTTTTGATATGGCAGTGGAAGATATTGCCGGAAGTTGGCAAGAGTTATTAGTGCAGGTTTACGAAAAAAAGTATGGCACTGATGCTTCAGCCATAGATATAAAAGAACAACTAAAGCGCAGCCGATTTTTGCAGCAACGTGGATTTTCTGCTGCAATGATTCGTGAGTTACTGCAAAATTTATAGTTAGTGATGGTGGGAGGGGCTTTAGCTGCGATTTTATTAAACCCACCCCACAAGTTTACTCGTTCCCATGCTCTGCGTGGGAATGCATATTTAGACGCTCTGCGTCGAGTTTAGTGCCGTAGCCTGTATGAAGCTTGCAGAATATAGGGGTGTATAACTTTCCCCCGTATTCCGTAAACTCCATACGGAATACATTGGTAAAAGAAAAATAGGCTCTTAATATTGAAGAGCTAATGATTTAAAAACGTTTATATAACCCAGTTAATTATGAAAAATCTGACTAGCGCAGAATTGCGTGCTGCTTTTTTAAAGTTCTTTGCAGATCAAGGCCACTCTATTCAGCCTTCAAGCTCTTTAGTGCCAGGTAATGATCCGACTTTATTGTTTACCAATGCCGGAATGGTGCAATTTAAAGACACTTTTTTAGGTCGCGAACCACGTAATTACGTGCGCGCAACCACGAGTCAACGCTGTGTACGTGCGGGTGGCAAACATAATGATTTGGAAAATGTAGGCTATACGGCAAGACATCATACTTTTTTTGAAATGTTGGGTAATTTCAGTTTTGGTGATTACTTCAAAAAAGAAGCAATTCACTTTGCTTGGGACTTTTTAACCAAAGAGCTCGAAATTCCTGCTGAGAAATTATGGGTTACGGTTTTTGATGAAGACTCCGAAGCTGAAAAGATTTGGCTAGAAGATGTAAAAATTGATGCCACGCGTTTTTCACGCATAGGCGCGAAAGATAATTTCTGGTCTATGGGTGATATTGGTCCATGCGGTCCTTGTACTGAAATTTTTTACGATCACGGCGAAGATATTGCCGGCGGTCCTCCAGGTACGCCTGAAGAAGATGGCGATAGATATATTGAAATCTGGAACTTAGTGTTCATGCAATATGATCGCGATATGGACGGACATTTAACACCACTGCCTAAGCCGTCAGTTGATACTGGTATGGGTTTAGAGCGTATTGCTGCCGTGTTACAAGGTGTACACAATAACTACGAGATTGATTTATTTCAGGAATTATTAAAGGTTGCTGCTGATTTAGCAGGAACTAAAGATTTAACGGAAAGCTCTTTGCGAGTAATTGCAGATCATATACGCTCATGTGCGTTTATGGTGGTTGACGGTGTGATGCCTTCAAATGAAGGGCGTGGTTATGTATTGCGTCGTATTATTCGCCGTGCGATTCGCCACGGTTATCGCTTAGGTGTTCGTGAAGTTTTCTTCTTTCAATTAGTTGCGCCTTTGGTGGCGGAAATGGGTGAAGCGTACCCTGAGCTTGCGGCAGCGCAAGAGCAAGTTGAGCGCATCTTAAAATTAGAAGAAGAGCGTTTTGCTGAGACTTTAGAGCAGGGTATGAAAATATTGGAAGCCTGCGTAGAAAAAATTCACGGTACAGTCATTCCGGGCGATGTCGTTTTTCAGCTTTATGATACTTATGGTTTTCCGGTTGATTTAACTGCTGATTATGCGCGTGAAAATGACCTTTCAGTTGATCATGCGGGGTTTGATATTGCCATGACAGCGCAGCGTACTAGAGCGCGAGCAGCGAAGAGTTTTGGTGATGGCTACAACCAAACTATTAAATTAGATGCGCAAACTGAATTTACCGGTTATCAGCAGCTAAATGAAGAATCGAAAATTATTGGCTTATTTCAGCAAAGTGAAGCGGTAAGCATTTTAGCGGAAGGTGCTGAAGGTGTTGTAGTGTTAGAAAGCACACCTTTTTATGCTGAATCAGGTGGTCAAGCGGGCGATCGCGGTCGCATTGAAATTGAAGGTGCTGTTTTTGAAGTAACGGATACGCAAAAGCAAGGCGGTTCACTATTCTTACATTACGGTAAAGTGATTTCTGGTGAGCTAAAAAATAATCTATCATGTACAGCATTTGTTGAGCCAATTAGCCGACAAGCCATCACCTTGAATCATTCAGCTACGCATTTATTGCATGCGGCATTACGCCAAGTCTTAGGTGACCATGTGACGCAAAAAGGGTCGTTAGTGAATGCTGAGCGTTTGCGTTTTGATTTTGCGCATTTTGAACCAATGACGGCTGAAGAAATCAAAATTATCGAGCGCATAGTGAATCAGCAGATTCGTCATAATGCGGCGGTAACCGCTGATGTTATGTCAAAAGAAGATGCGATTAATGCCGGCGCGATGGCTTTATTTGGCGAGAAATATGGCGATGAAGTCCGAGTTTTAAAAATTGGTGATTTTTCGACTGAATTATGTGGCGGTGTGCATGCTAAGCGAGCGGGCGATATCGGCCTGTTTAAAATTATCAGTGAAACTGGCGTAGCTTCAGGCGTGCGTCGTATTGAAGCCATTACCGGTGAAGCAGCTATACAATGGCTGGAAGGTCGCGAAAAAGCTATTACAGTAATAGCGAGTGTGGTCAAATCATCACCCGAAGCTGCTGCTGAAAAAGTTCAGCAGTTGATGGATAAGAGTAAGTCCTTAGAAAAAGAATTAGAGCGTTTGCAGTCTAAACTAGCCAGTTCGGCGGGTGGTGAATTGGCTGGCCAAGCGGTTGAAATCGATGGAATTAAAGTTCTTGCGGTTAAATTAGACGGTGTAGAGCCTAAAGCAATGACTGACCTGCTAGATCAATTGAAAAATAAATTGGTGAGTGCGGCAATTGTTTTAGCTACTGTGAAAGACGGCAAAGTGACTTTAATAGCTGGGGTTACGAAGGACCAAACTGCACGCGTTAAGGCGGGTGACTTAGTTAATGTGGTTGCCACGCAAGTAGGTGGTAAAGGCGGTGGTCGTCCAGATATGGCAAGGGCAGGCGGTACAGAGCCTGAGAAATTAGAACAAGCGTTACAACAGGTGCCTGAGTGGGTACGTGAACAAATAGGTGCTTAAAGAATGGCGATGTATGTGTATAAGTTTGGCGGTACCTCAGTAGGTACGGTTGAGCGGATTAAAGCGGTAGCAGAAAAAGTAAAGGCAGCGCACGATAAAGGCGATCAGCTAGTTGTTGTGTTGTCGGCGATGAGTGGTGAAACTAATCGTTTAACGGATTTGGCGAAACAAATGCAACAAAATCCAGTTTCGCGTGAAATGGATGTTTTGCTTTCAACGGGCGAACAAGTCACGGTCGCTTTGTTGACTATGGCTCTTCAAGAATTAGGCTGTCCTGCGTGTTCTTATACGGGGGGGCAGGTGCGTATCGAAACGGATAGCGCACATACCAAAGCAAGAATTAAACGTATTGATGATGTTAATATACATGCTGATTTGAATGCGGGTAAAGTGGTTGTGGTTGCTGGCTTTCAGGGTATGGATGAGCAAGGTAATATCACGACTTTAGGGCGTGGTGGTTCAGATACGACGGCAGTAGCATTGGCAGCGGTTTTAAAGGCCGATGAATGTCATATTTATACTGATGTCGATGGGGTTTATACGACTGATCCTCGAGTAGAGCCAAAAGCTCGCCGGTTGGATAAAATTACCTTTGAAGAAATGCTGGAAATGGCCAGTTTAGGCTCAAAGATATTACAAATTAGGTCGGTAGAGTTTGCCGGCAAATATAATGTCGCCTTGCGCGTCTTATCATCATTTTCAGAAGGGCGGGGCACGCTCATTACTTACGAGGAATCAGAAGTGGAACAAGCGTTAATTTCAGGTATTGCATTCAACAAAGATGAAGCAAAGTTAACGATTACAGGTGTGCCCGATATTCCAGGAGCTGCCTTTAAGATCTTAGGACCGATTGCAGATGCGAATATTGAAGTCGATATGATTATTCAAAATGTCGCGGATGATGCGACTACAGATTTCACCTTTACCGTACATCGCAATGATTTTGCTATGACGAAAGAAATTCTTACTAATATTTGCAATAAGCTAGGTGCTAGAGCGGTTACTGCTGATGATAGCATTGTAAAAGTTTCGATTGTTGGCGTTGGTATGCGTTCGCACGCAGGCATTGCCAGTAAAATGTTTGAAGTCTTGGCGAAAGAAGCTATTAATATTAGAATGATCGCCACATCAGAAATAAAAATTTCTGTTGTCATCGATGAAAAATATCTGGAGCTAGCGGTTAGAACGCTACACAAGGCTTTTGAGTTAGACAAAGAGTCAAAGCAAGTAAGCGCATAGTCTATTTTTTGAAAAAAACTATATTAAGTGTTTATTTTTTTAAAATCACTGCTATAATAAGCAGCTCAGTCCGGTTCTGCTTTTAAGGCGGGATTTTTATGAACAGGGAGACGATGGATGCTTATATTAACGCGTCGAGTAGGAGAAACTCTAATGATTGGTGACGATGTTACTGTCACTGTTCTTGGAGTTAAAGGTAATCAAGTCCGTATTGGAATTAATGCACCGAAAGATGTATCTGTCCACAGGGAAGAGATTTACGAAAGAATTAGAAATGAAAAAGCAGGAACTCCGGATCCTGTTGTTGAAGCTGGAACAACTGGGCTTATGGGTTCAGAGGACTAGAAAAGATTTAATTAGGAGAGGTGGCCGAGTGGCCGAAGGCGCTCCCCTGCTAAGGGAGTATGGGCTTTATCTCCCATCGAGGGTTCGAATCCCTCCCTCTTCGCCATATTAATGAGTTAAAAATTTATTTTAAAATTATTGAAATAAATTATTGACAAGGAATAGAGAAGTAAGGATAATATAAAAGATCAACAAAGCGCCTGTAGCTCAGCTGGATAGAGTACTCGGCTACGAACCGAGCGGTCAGGAGTTCGAATCTCTTCAGGCGCACCATTGTTGAATAAAAGTTTAATCCCCTGTAGCTCAGTTGGTAGAGCGGGTGACTGTTAATCACTAGGTCGGCGGTTCGAGCCCGTCCGGGGGAGCCAAGTAAGACGAGGGCTGTAGTTAATTCTACAGCCCTTTTTTTTGCCTAAAATTTAGTTATGTGACGTTTTTAAAAACACTGGCAGGTGATGTATAGAAAGTTTTGCTTTGCCTATACAGGTATTAGAACAAACTGGATTTAATATGAATCAATTTAATGACAGCTTTGAGCGCTGTATAAATGACCCTCTTTTTTTAGATCAGTTTTACGATACTTTCCTTGCAAGCTCCGGTGAAATCAACGCAATGTTTAAAGATACGGATATGGGCACTCAAAAAGCCATGCTGATGACCTCGTTGGTATATATGAGCGATGCGCATCCAGATTTGCTTGCTTCGATAGCTGGGAAGCACGATAGAGATCACCTCAATATAAAACCTTATTTCTATGCATTATGGCTAGATAGTTTGATTGCTGCTGCAAAGTCCATTGATCCACTTTTTGACATTGAAACTGAAAAACTGTGGAGAGAGACGTTGCAAGTTGGAATTGATTTTATGATTAGTAAGTACTAACGGTTCGGTTTTTGTTCGTTATTATTAAAGCTTCATTTTGGGGCAAGAATTAACCGTAATAGTCCGATACACTTAAATTTTTAATGGTCAACAAAAACAGGACACTTTTTTAAGACGCTTTCCTATAACTACTCGCTCAAATTGTAATGGTGATTGATAACCAAGTTTTGAGTGAGTACGTTTGCCGTTATAAAAAGCTACACATCAATAATGCTATTAATAGCTGCTTCTTTGGTTCTAAAGTTGTTGTAACTTAATTCCTCATGCTTAAGACTGCGGAAAAAGCGTTCTGTTAGTGTGTCCCAACAGTTGCCTTTTCGACTCATACTCTGTTGCATTTGCATGATATCCAGGTGTTGACGATACTCATAGCTTGCGTATTGGCTCCCTCTGTCCGAGTGATGCAATACACCGGGCGCTGGTTTTCTTCTCCAAAAAGCCATTTGCAGTGCTCTGACACATAATGACGTTCGCATATGGTCATCAACCGCCCACCCTACAATCTGCCGAGAAAATAAATCAATGACAACCGCAACATAAAACTAGCCTTCAAGTGTCCACACATACGTTATATCAGTTGCCCAGACCTTATTAGGCTCTGTTACCTCAAAGTCGCGATTCAGAGTATTCGGTGAGATTGAATCATTATGATCACTGTCAGTTGTTACTTTAAATTTCTTAGGGTAACGCACTCCCAGTCCTAATCGTGCCATTGCTTGTCTAACTTTATAGCGTCCCGCATTAACACCTGATTTTTTCAATTCTTTAGAGATACGACGTGACCCATAAATTCTTCTGTGCTCCTCAAAAATATTGCGCACTTTGATATCAAACGCTTCTCTTTCTCTGTTTTTTTCTGTCATTTCAGGCTGCTGATTCCACACATAAAAAGCACTGGTACTGACCCTCATAACCCGACATAATGCCGTAACAGGATAGGTCTTCTGTTGCTCTCGAATAAAAACATACTTTACTCGACTTCTTTCGCAAAGAAGACCGCTGCCTTTTTTAATATTTCACGCTCCATACGCAATTGTTCAACTTCCTTACGTAACCTGACTAATTCGGCCTGACCAGATAAACTAGGTGTTGATTTTGTTTCGATTGTTGGCCCTCGTTCTGCTCTAACCCAGCGCCCAATCGCACTTAAAGATACGCCTAAGCTGTCGGCGGCTTGTTGGTGGGTATATCCTTTCTCAATAACTAATTTGGCTGCATCTTGTTTGAATTTAAGATTATATACAGGTCTTTTTGGTTTATTTTGCTTACTCATATTCACCTCTAATGACATTATAAATCTGTCTTTAGAGGTGTCCTGTTTTATTAAACCATTACAATATTTTTGGGGAGGGAAATTATGGACCCAGAGTTACTTTGTTGAAACGATAGGGAATGCTAGCGAAGATGTAATTAGGGCTTATGTTCTAGATCAGCTTAAAGAGCATGAGAAGAAGGAAGATGGCCCCAAGACAGCTCGATTTGTTTTAAAACTCGGCTCGCTTGCGGCCGAGTTTTTTATCTAAGGAACTATAGTTTTTACTTTTTGAGTCTAAAAATAAGAAATTGGCTTTATTTAAGATAAAAATACTGACGGTAGAGAGTAGCAGGACTTTTCGTTCCACTGGACTGCAACCCCCTAAGTAGGACGGTTGCTCGGATACTAGAAGCTATTCGGTACTTGAGCGAGGGAAAGTAAAATGTGTAAGGTGAACAAGAATCGCCTAACAAGGCAAAAGCACACTCCGAGGAGCGTTGTGGCACAGAAGGCTAGCCCTCGCGTAGCGCAGATCGCACGAGGTCTAGAAGAAATTAGCTGGAGTGTTTAGTGGGATGCGCGCGGAAGAGTTGGTGCAGACCTAGACGAAATGGTTAACAAAAAACTGGCTAAAGCGAAGTGCATCTTGGTAGTATGATCCAGCAGCTCCGTCAACCCGGACTGGGTCAAGGGCGAGGCTGACGAAGGGCGAAAACGCAAGATACTCGTACCACTCGTCCTTGGTAAGGCACAACCTCCGCTGAGGTTTCGTCAGCTCAATACGGTCTCCCTAGCAGCGTGGGCGGGGGTTCTCAATGCCAACGAGTTCAATCAAGTTATCGAAAGTTTGAAGTTCCATGTTTGGCCTGGCGCTGAGGACCCGAACTCGCTGCGAGCTAAAGGTTATGAAATTGCGCTAGACAGGATAGATCGGCATGCGGGGCGGGGATGCACTTCTCCATAACGGGGTTTATGTTCCGTTTTGTGCGTCGCCCCCTATTAAAGCGACAAGATCTAGCGGAAAAACTTTTTAAGTTGTTTAATAGGAGCGCCCAAATGAATGACATTACCGAAGGACTCAAGTACGCGGTTAAAATTCCATTAACTTATTTCTCAGTCACATCTTGTTTCAAAATAGCCATCATCGCCTGCCTTAGCGGTTTTGTAATCGCCACGGCCTATTCTTTTTTACATTTCCGCTTAAGAAAAAAAGAACATGAATATGCAAAATTATTGAATATTCTTGGTGCCAGTGAAAACAACAGCCAATTTTCACCACGCACAGTTAGTCAGGAATATTCCGTCGACGATTATTGGTTGCCCGTTGCTTTTAATACCTTTGTCTGCATTTTGGGCTTTTACAGTCTGTTATTCGGATCTTATATGATCTCCAGTCATTACGGCAAACCCAATATGCTCCTAACCGGCATGAGTTGGGGGGATCCGGACATGATGCAGAAATTGCGTTGGCAAAACCAGCTGGTGCTTAGCTTTGCCTTTATCGGGGCATTTCTATGGTCTGCCCAAAACATCATCAGGCGACTGCTAGCTGGTGATTTAACACCAAACACCTATTACAGTTCCGCCTTGAGGATGTTGTTCGCATCCGTCCTGTCTCTGATGCTTTCTTTTTTTCTTGAAACCCTGCCGAGCGCCGAATCCACCCGAGAATCCCTGCCATTCATCGCCTTTATATCAGGAATGCTTCCTGAAAATACCTTAGCTATTTTAAAGGAGCGCGTAAATTCAATCCTCAGAACCGGAGGAAAAACATCCCATGATCTTCCCTTAGAAATGATTGAAGGTATCAATATATTTCATAAATTGCGCTTGAGCGAGGAGGGAATCGATAATGCTCAAAACCTAGCTGAAGCCAACCTGATCGATCTGGTCTTAAAAACGCCATTTAATCCCAACCAATTAATCGATTGGATTGCACAAGCCAGGCTTTATATCTATTTTAAAGACGACATCAGCAATCTACGTGCCTTGGGGGTGAGGACTGCTTTCGATCTTAATGATCTGTCCACTGACCCCAGTCGATTGACACAATTAGCGGAGGAGGCCGCTATCTCCAATACCAGGTTGAGTATAGTCTGCGACAGGTTGGTGGAGGATGAAAGTCTGGCGCGTTTGTCTCAGTTCCATAAAAAGTTAAACGCCAACGAACAAGTCCAGCAACTTTCATGATGCCAAGCAAGCTTTTGAAACGAGATTTCTTGTTTCTAGTATGAACACAATACTAAAGCGCTTGATAAAAAAATTTTGGCAGAGGTGCCGGCAGATACCCATTATCTGGCTGTTTTTATTGCCGGCTGTTTTAGTTTTGGAGGGATGCACCACCGCCCTTAGGCCGATCATTGGACTGCCTTCTGTCACTTCTTGTAGAGCTGATGGCAATGCTTGCCTAAGCCAAGGCCGCCGGGACTTTGAAGCCTATCGCTTGGCCAAGATTACCGAAACTAACCGCAAAAGCGGCGGATATCGCTTGCCCAGCGCTCCCGTGGCTTTCATCCATCCAACCCGTACAAAATATTCAATATTATTAATTCATGGGCTAAACGACTCCGCCTACTATATGGCTGATTTGGCTAACTTTCTCTATCACCAGGGCTTCAGTGTGGTTACTGTGCTACTCCCTGGACATGGCACGAACACACTGGAGATGTCTGAAATCAGCGCAGAACAATGGCGCTCAGAGGTTGAAATAGGGATGAAAATGGCCTCACTAATCGGAGAAAAAACCATTCTTGGGGGATTTTCCCTGGGCGCAAGCCTTGCTCTTGATGCCCTCGACCGTCATCAGGAAGTCGCCGGACTTTTGCTGTTTTCTCCCGCTATTAGAATGAAGTATTACGGTTCCATTTCGAGCTTGACGTGCTTACCGGGCTTGGGTTCCATGATGATAAAAACTGCTCTTTCGCCTAATCCTGTCAAGTATAAATACCGGCTGGTTAACGGCGTTTGTCAGTTATCCCGTTTAATGGAACACAATATTCAGGAAGGCGAGTGGTATACGTCAACCTCGAAAAAGCTACATTTGCTCGCGCGCAGGGTGAATATTCCAACTTTCATGGCCTTGTCTTATGCGGATCAGCGTATTTCACCTAAGGCTGCACTTGATTTTGCGGGCAGTATTGTCGCACCGGTTCTCGTGACTACGTTCGGCAAACCGAAAACAAAGGTGATCCCAGTGCTTGCCAATGGTGGAAGGATTGTGCCGATAACTGATGTGGGGCTACCCCATTCCTATTTAATACGTAAAACTAACCCTTATAACGGCCAATATAACCCTTGCTTTGATCGTTTGGCGAACGTTTTGGCAGGATTTCTGAGGAAAACTCTATTCGCCACTGCCCCTACGGCTGAAACTCCTTATCCTTCTTGCGAACCGATGCCTGAAAGGCTGGGTGGCATAGATTGACTGGAAATGCTCTATGGGAGGTGAGTTTAACTTAACTACCTGACAAAATCCCGCATCGAAATCAGGGGTGTCCTGCCTTAATTTTGTCACCAAGGGAGCTGTTATCGGACGGGTGCGAATATGCAACGGGTACTCATTTCGCTATTTTTCCATTCACTACCGTACACTTTTTCCTACCTTACAGCAAAGCCTTGCCCGATAAAGTGAGGCAGAACTGAGGAAGTGCTTTGCCTTCTCTCAACAGGCGCTTTAATAACCGCATTCCCAGTGTAAACAAACTCAAATCACAACGGTCTTTGCGATGGATAATTTTATCCCAGCCCCTTTTCTTCGTAAGTTCCCCTAAATAATTTTCTTGACTATACAAGCATTGGGTTTAGTGCGGAGCATGCCGATGAGTTAATTCGTATGGCAACAGATGCTGAATTGTTGAATACTGATACGGATAGCCCTGAATTTTTGGCGGTGATTCATGCTTGGCATGCGCTCGCTCAGTTAAAGGTAGCGGCAGCGGTTGAGCCAATGCTTAATCTTATTGATGCGTCTAAGTACGACTTACTATTTGATCAAGAATATCCTAAAGTTTTTGCATTGACGGGTGAGGTAGCCATTCCAGAGCTCAAAAATTATCTCTATGATGAAAACCGAGAGGACTTGGTTCGTGCGCATGCTTTACATAGTTTAAATGCGTTTGGAAAAACATATCGTCAGGCATGCCTAGATATTTTATGTGAGCTACTGCAAAAGTTAGATCAAAGCAGTAAAGAATTAGCGGGTATGGTCATTTCATCATTAATGGATTTGAAAGCTACTGAAGCGATAGAAACAATTCGTGATGCCTTTAACCGTGATTGCGTCAATATTTCTATTCCTGGTGATCTTGAGGATGTAGAAATTGATTTGGGCTTGAGGAATAAGCGTGACACTCCAAGGCCGAATTATAATTAGTTTTCGCCGCAGCAATCTGAAGGGCTAATGGAATGTTTGGTTCTTTAGAGCTAGTGACTAGGTCTGTGGCGAAAGTAGGGCGTAATGATCCGTGTCCATGTGGTAGCGGTAAGAAGTATAAAAAGTGTTGTTTGCACTGATAGTTGTAAATTAAGGCCTTGCATGAAAATGTAGGGTTTTTTTTTATGCCTGATGATATGGGGAGCTAAGTGCGTTAGAGCGTCGGATTGGGTTCGATATTAGGGGGGTGCTGATTTTTGAGTGTCTGGTTTTAGCCATAAGCAAAACTACAAAAAGTCGACAAGCAAAGCCTTTTTATTTTCTGTAATCGTCTGGATTGATTTTATATTTTTTCAATTTGTTATAGACAGCCCGAGTCGAGATTTCCATACAGAGGGCAATTTGTTTAATATCGCCTTGATACTGCTGCAAAGAAACTTGTAAAAAAGCCTGTTCAACTTCTGCAATGGCTTGCTCTCTTTTCTGTTTCCAATTAATAACTGCGCTACTGGACTCTCCGATATCCAGTTTTAATTCTGTTATTTCTGTACCCGTAGTAAATAATAAACTACGCTCCAGCGTATTCTCTAACTCTCTGACATTGCCGGGCCAGTGGTACGCTCGAATCTTATGCATGACAGCACCACTTACTGTCGTTACTGACTTATTATGTTTTTTACTCATTCGCTGTAAAATTAAATCAATCAAAGCAGGCAAATCTTCTGGTCTTTCATTCAGGGGGGGGATTTCTAATTGAACGACATTAATCCGATAGTATAAATCCTTACGGAACAACCCTTGCGCCATTTTATCTTGAAGATTAACGTTGGTTGCAGAAATAAGTCGCACATCAACCTGTATCGCTTGATTTCCTCCAACTCTTTCTAGCTCCCCTTCTTGTATGACTCTGAGTAAGCGTGTTTGTGCCGCGGGTGATAATGAATCCACCTCATCCAAAAACAGAGTTCCGCCTTCAGCCCGTTCAAAAACACCTTGATGAACTTCTATTGCTCCCGTAAATGCCCCTTTTTCATGGCCAAATAAAGCACTTTCTAGCAAACTTTCTGCGATTGCCCCACAATTAATCGGCACAAAGGCTTTATTACTACGGCCGCTCATTGCATGTATCGCGCGTGCAACTAACTCTTTGCCAACCCCTGTTTTCCCTTGAACCAATAAAGTCGCCGTCGTAGGGGCAATAACTTCTATCGATTGCAGTACTTTTTTCATGCCTATTGAATCAGCAATAATTAAGGGTGGCTGGCATTTCTTGGCGAGCTTTTGACTTTGTTTGCGCCAGATTTTTAGCATACTTTCTTCTATGCGCGAATGCAGTGCAGAAAAATTTTGATCACGTTTTTTTTCGTTTTTGTTGTCTCGGTATTCAATTCCTTGCTTGTTTTTGGCTATTTCAGGGTCTAGGTGAATATAAACTTCACAGCAGCCATCATGCTGAGCAATGCTTTTCGCTATTTCTACTTTGGCGTAGCCAAAATTGCGTGCGGCAATACCACCAAAGACGCTGGATGTCATACCACATAACTCAGGAAAGTTAACGACTTCTTCACCGAAAGGACAGCGAGTGTTGCACACACAGATAGCTTCTTGATTACTTGAAGATAATGAAAAATTGCCGCCAATATTATTTTTAAGTCCTAATATTAATTCGATATAGCTTTCTATATTCAGTGCATTTTTTTTGTTATCGCACTGGTTTCGATAAACTTCTTCAAAAAAACAGCCTGCCGTAAGTGCAATATTTTCAATTAATTGCTGAGACTGCTCCTGCCCTAACTGTTCACTTGCATGCATCAGTTCGATAATAAAAGTTTGCAAAAAAGCAATAGGTGTTAAATCGGAAAGTGAGCTATTTGGCATGACTTATTCCTGAAGTTTGTTTTCAATTATTGAAGCATAGCTTCACAATGTAAGCAAACAATAAATATAAGTTATTGTTTTATATGACCCAGTGAATTGGTATGGAATATGCTTTTAGCTAAGATAAGACAATAGAAAACAATGAACATTTTGTTTTTCACTGTCTTACTAAATAAGAATAAAAATTATAATAATAAAGCGAGGTTCTAGTATGAGTACTGAAAAACCACCTTTAGATCCACATCCCTTAAGTGAATACGTCGCTTGGGCCGGTAATCGTAATCGTGAGCCTATCTTAGGGGTCTTAAAAGAAAAATTACCTAAAGACTCTGGACGAGTGTTGGAAATGGCCAGCGGTAGCGGTATGCATATCAACTACTTTGCTCCTCATTTTGAGCATTTGCACTTTCATCCCTCGGACAGAGATATTGAAGTCTTTGATCATATTAAGGATCTGAGTGATGCTCATGGTAATGACAATATAGCGGATCCAGTCCATCTCGATTTAACGAATCCAGAAACTTGGTTTAATGAAGAAATGAAAGGTTCTTTTGCTTCTATTTTCTGCATTAATATTTTTCAGGTTGCCCCTATTTCTATTGCTGATGGCATGATGGAGTGCGCAGAACACTTACTCAGTGATGATGGCTTTTTGTTAATTTATGGACCTTTTCAGGTTGAAGGTAAATTTGCCACAGAATCAAATCAGGAGTTTCACAATACACTGAGTTCAGCAGGTGTTCCTGAGTGGGGTTTAAAAGATGTCGCTGATTTAAAGGAAGCGGCCGCAAAACATGGCCTGAAATTAAAAGAACAGATCAATATGCCAGTGAATAACTTTTCTCTTATCTTTGGAAGGATTTAACAATGTCAAAAATACTTAATGAAGTTTTACTTGCTAATCGTGACTATAGCAACGATTTTGATAAAGCTGATTTACCCATGCCTCCGGGTCGTCAATTTGCCATCCTTACCTGTATGGATGCTAGGCTAGATCCAGCCAAATATGCCGGTCTTGCTGAAGGTGACGCTCATGTCATTCGTAATGCAGGCGGGCGTGCCAGTGATGATGCTATACGCTCTCTAGTGATTTCCTACAAACTCTTAGGTACCCGTGAATGGTTTGTTATTCACCATACAGATTGCGGTATGGAAACTTTTACCAGTGAGATTATGAGCGAGCTACTTGATCATAGTTTAAAAACCGCGTCAGTTGATGCCGATGGTTGGCATGATTGCTGTGAAGGTCCAGGTTCTGCAGAAGGTAAGTATATCAACTGGCTTACCATAAAAAACCAAGCGATAAGTGTGGCTGAAGATGTTATCAGAATTAAGTCTCATCCATTAGTTCCGGCTGATATTCCGGTTTATGGTTATATTTATGATGTTAAAACCGGCAGTTTAATTGAAGTGCCTACGGCAACTGATGTAGGCAAGGCAAAATAATGAGCCAACAAAACTCAGCTGTTATTATTGGCGTTGGACCTGAACGTGGCTTAGGCGCCACACTCGCAAAACACTTTGCTGCGAAAGGTTTACATGTCTACGTAGCTGGGCGTAGTGAAGAAAAACTGCAACAGGTGGTTAAGAGTATTATAAAGCATGGCGGACAAGCTACTTCAGTGGTGGCCGATGCGACTCAAGAATACGACATTAACCACCTGTTCGACGCTATTCATTTTGATGGATCAGCGTTACAACTTGCTGTCTACAATGTAGACAGCAATATTCCCGCGCCTATTTTAGAAACCAAATCAGAAACGTTTACTGCCTTATGGCAGCAAAATTGCCTGGGCGCTTTTTTATTCGCCAAAGAAGCCATCGAGTGCATGCAGCCTAATCAGCAGGGCACACTTATTTTTACTGGTGCCACAGCCTCCTTGAGAGCAAAGCCTCCGTTCACTGCTTTTGCATCAGCAAAAGCGGCATTAAGATCCTTAGCCCAAGGTTTGGCACGCGAGTTTTCTCCCGCAGGTATTCATGTTGTACATGCTATTATTGACGGCGTGATTAATGGTGACCGTGCTGCTCAACAATTCCCAGAATATTACCAGTCTAAAGGTGAAGAAGGGATGTTGAAGCTAGAGGCGATTGCCGAAACTTACTGGTCGATGCATTGTCAACACCCTAGTGCATGGACACATGAACTAGACCTTAGGCCTTTTAAAGAACCCTTTTAGGTAAAAAATTAGGTGCGCGGGTGGCGCGCCTACTAAAGCAGTCAGAATCATTTTGTTTTATAATGATAGGTGCTCGTTACTCGATAGCCCTTAATGCTTAAAATAAGATATACATGACTCTAAAGCCATTTACGTCCCTCTGCTTGACAATATTCATTATCATCAGTGCGCCTGCTTGGTCACTACCTTCTAATGTACCAGAAAAGATTAGTCTGCAACTCAAATGGACTCACCAATTTCAATTTGCCGGTTATTACGCTGCGAAAGAACAAGGTTATTACGAAGATGCAGGTTTATATGTTGAATTTATCGAACGTATTGTAGGCACTGAGCCTATTGAACAAGTCATGTCTGGCAAAGCGCAATATGGCGTTAGTGATTCGAGCATTATTTTAGAGTTTTCCAAAGGCACGCAGATAAAAGCCTTAGCCGCTATATTCCAACACAGTCCACTTGTTTTTATTTCAAAAAAATCTTCTCTCATTACCAATCCTTTCGAAATGAAAGGTAAACGCATCATGCTGGAGGGATTTGAGGCGTATGCACCTCTAAGAGCATGCTTTCTCGGTGCAGGGCTTAAGGAAGATGATTATATTTCTGTTGAACACACTTATGATCACGGTGCACTTATCCGTGATGAGGTTGACGTTATCTCTGCATATTCAACCGATGCACCGTACTATTTTCAAGCGCAAGATGTCGGTGTTAATATCATCAATCCACAAGATTATGGTATTGATTTTTATGGCGATATTCTCTTTACCAGCAGACAAGAAACAATAGACCACCCTGACCGTGCCAAGCGTTTTAAGCAAGCAACTATAAAAGGCTGGCAGTATGCACTCGCGCATCAAGAAGAGTTAGTGCAACTAATACATGATAAATATAACAGCAAACTCAGCCTCAATGCCCTACGTTATGAGGCGAAAGAAATAGCCAAACTTATCTCTGCGGACACGATTCCTTTAGGAGCAATCGAAGCAAGCCATTTATTACGTACTGCTGAAGTGTATGCTCAGCTATATAAAACCAAGACACTAAACATAGATGCCATACGTTCTTTTCTTCAGTCCGATGAAGGTGTTCACAGCATCACGCTTACTCGCCAAGAACAAATATGGTTATCTGAACATCCTCACCTCAAATTTACCGGTGATCCCGATTGGCTCCCCTATGAAGCCTTTACCGACAAGGAAGAATATATCGGCATTGTGGCCGATCACCTTAAATTAATTGAGCAACATTCAGGGATTAGATTCAATATCGTAGCAACCAAAACGTGGCAAGAATCTGTTGCAAAGGTACGCGGTGGAAAAATCGATATTATCTCAGAAACGGTTAACTCTTCATTAACCGACATAATGGTGTTTACCAAGCCCTATCTTTCCAGTCCCATCGTTATTGTCATGAATGATAAGCAAGCTTATGTAAACAACATAGCGCAGATTTCTGACAAAAAAATCGCACTGATAAAAGACTATGGTTACATTGAACATATCACCAATGCATACCCTGGATTGGATTACCACTGGGTAGATAATATGCAACAAGGTCTTGGAGCCGTTTCTTCTGGAAAGGTAGATGTACTGCTCTCAACCTTATCCCAAACATCGCATGCGATTGCAAAATCTGCTATTCAGAATGTCAGAATCGTCGGTAAAACAGAATTTACTAATGATCTCGCTTTGGGGGTAAAAAAAGAATACGCACCAGTTCTTATTCCTCTTCTTAATCGCGCCTTTGACTCGGTCACTGAATCTGAAAGAAAACAGATATTTGATAAATGGGGCATGGTGGAATATGCACCACAGACTGATTATCGTGTCGTGATTCAAATATCGCTTGGTCTATTACTACTGCTTAGTATCGTTCTGTATTGGAATCGTACCTTACGGCTACAAATTGCAGCGCGTAAACAGATAGAAGATCGGCTACAGGAAGCCCAGAAATATGCCCACATAGGCCATTGGGATTTGCTTAGGGGTAGCACAATTGCAACCTGGTCAAAACAAATGTACATAATATTTGGGCTTCCTCCTGAAGTTGAGTCTGGCCCCGAAACACTTTGTGATATTCTTCATGCAAGTGACTGCTCAAGATTTATGGAGTCTTTACAGCATAGCTTTGCGACGGGTGAAGAGCATCATATTGAATACAGAATAAGGCGACGTAATGATAACGAGGAGCGCTGGGTCGAATGTCGAGGCAAACCTGTAATAGGTAACGATGGGCAGGTCGAAAAAATATCCGGGTTTATTCAAGATATCACTGAGCGAAAGCAGGTAGAAAGTCAGTTGCGTGACAGTGAACAGAGCTTACGATTGAGTCAAGAGTCTGGTGGTGTCGGTACGTGGGAGTACGACTTTATTACTAATGAGAGCATTTGCTCTAGGAACGTTTTTCAACAGCTTAAATTTCCTTGGTCAACCGAAAAATCTAGTTGGGATGATGTTTTCGCAGCCATACTGCCAGAAGATCATGCTCATGTCAGCGAGGTCATTAACCGTCATATTTCTGAAGGATCAGACTTAGATTTCGAATATAGGATTACGGATACTGAAGGAGATGCTCGATGGATGCGTACGATAGGGGAGGTTGAGTTTGACGCTGATGGCAATCCAATAAAAATGAGAGGAACAATACAGGATATAACGGCTCAAAAATCTGCCTCAGAAAAACTTCAACTCTTAGCACGTGTATTCAATGACACCCACGAAGGTATCACCATAACCAATGTCCAGAAAGAGATAGTCGATGTTAACCTCGCCTTTAGTGATATTACCGGTTTTAGTCGTGAAGAAGTCATAGGTCAAAACCCTAGTATTCTAAGCTCTGGTAAACAAAGCCCTGAATTCTACGCCGAGATGTGGCTGGAGATTAATGAGTCTGGTCACTGGCAAGGTGAAGTCTGGAATCGAAAAAAAGGTGGCGAACTCTATGCTGAGTTACTGACTATTTCAACGTTATTAGACGATAACGGCAAAGTCATTAACTATGTCGGTGTATTTACTGATATTACCCATAGTAAGCAACAGCAAGAAAAACTCAGCCGGATGGCACATTATGACGCCCTCACAGGTCTACCTAACCGCGCTTTATTTGGTGACCGTTTCCATCAAGCGATTGCCCATAGTAAACGTAATGAATCATTACTCGCCGTGTGTTTCCTTGATTTAGATAACTTCAAGCCTGTTAATGATAATTATGGTCATGACGTGGGTGATGAATTATTAATTGAAGTGGCTAAGCGCATTAAAGACTGTATCCGTGAAGAAGATACGGTATCTCGCCAAGGTGGTGATGAGTTCACTTTATTATTGAATGATATTGAATCCTATGGCCAATGTGAAAACACATTAGAGCGTATTCTTCATGCCTTGGCACAACCCTATTTAATTGATGACACCCCACATAACATCACCGCCTCTACGGGGGTTACCTTATACCCCGATGACAATGAAGATATTGATACGCTTGTTCGTCATGCTGATAATGCCATGTATCAAGCAAAACAGTCGGGTAAACATCGTTATCACTTCTTTGATAGCCAGCATGATAAACAGCTCGTACAAAAACATCACAAACTGGATGAAATTCAGCAAGCACTTATCAATAATGAATTTACTTTGTATTACCAACCTAAGGTCAATATGGTCACAGGTGACGTCTTTGGTGCTGAAGCACTCATTAGGTGGATACATCCTGAAAAGGGACTTATTCCGCCCTTAGACTTTTTACCTCTAATAGATGCCACTGATTTAGAACTTCAAATAGGTGACTGGGTTATCAATCAAGCCTTACAACAAATGGAGTGTTGGCTTGCACAAGGTATAAAACTGGAAGTTAGTGTCAACATTGCTTCTCATCATTTACAGTCGGCTCCTTTCTGTACTAATTTAGAAACTGCTTTAGCTAAATACCCTGCTGTGGATTCACAATACTTACAATTAGAAATATTGGAAAGTAGTGTACTAAGTGACTTACAAATGGTTAGTCGCATTATCGAAACTTGCCAAGAGGCGTTAGGTGTTAGCGTTGCTTTGGATGACTTTGGTACCGGTTATTCATCACTCACACATCTTCGTAGCTTAACGGCGAATATTATTAAAATTGACCAAAGTTTTGTCCGAGACATGCTGGATGATCCTAATGACTTCACTATTATTGATGGTGTAGTAGGGCTTGCTGACTCCTTTAACCGAGAGGTCATTGCTGAAGGCGTAGAAACAACTGAGCATGGTTTGATGCTTTTAATAATGGGTTGTAAAGCGGCACAAGGTTACAGCATTGCCAAACCAATGCCTGCTGATGATTTACCTGAGTGGTTATCTGTATACACGCCTAATCAAGAGTGGTTGTCCTGTGGTAATAAAGTCAGGACAGAAAAAGAAAACAAAATCAAATTATTTAGATTGACCACTAATCATTGGAAAAACCTCTTTATATCCTATGTTCAATCTTCACCTGAAGATAATCAACATGAACCTATTATGTCTGAGCTGCATGACCATGGTGGCCGGTGGATTAACCGCGCATACAAAGAAGGTGTATTCGAGGAGAATAGTCTAAAGCGCCTCGAAAGAGCCCATAACAACGTTCATTTTATTGCACAGTCGGTACAGCTCAGTTATCAAAATGGTGATATTGATAAGGCTAGAGGTGCTCTTGAAGGGGTAGTAACTGCCTATAATGAAATGAGTAATGTTGTAGGGATGTGTGAATAAAAAAGAGTTACGATTTGATGATTCAAAGCATCATGCGGTTGTGTCAATGTTAAGCTGAGCTAAGGTAACTTCTAATAAGTACCCCCCAGCTCTGCTGGGGGACTCATAAAGTTTGACAATTACGGGAATCATCGTGAGTCTCCCTATCTGTGAACCGCCGAAAGTTCAAAAGGTAAGGAAACAAACGATGAATACAGAAAATAGTTTAAATCATACTAAATGGGAATGTAAGTATCATATAGTCTGGAACCCAAATATAGAAAGAAAAGCCTGTATAAGGATTTGAGGCAGTATCTGGGTGCTACTCTCAAGGATTTAGCTCGTCAGAAAGAATGTAAAATTGAAGAAGGATACTTGATATCGGATCATGTGTATATTCTATCTCGATATCTCCAAAATACTCAGTAGCATAGGTTGTAGGGTTTATTAAAGGACAAAGCGCTATATCCATAGCTCGAACTTACATGGGGCGAAGAAAGAATTTTATGGGGCAGAGTTTTTGGGCAAGAGGGTCAAACTGTACCAGATAACTTGTTACCTCACGAAACATGTCTTTTATACAAAAAGGAGCATTGAAATGACGAGTAAAAAGCGAATTCTAATAGTGGGTGGGGTTGCTGGTGGCGCTAGTTGCGCTGCTCGTATTCGTCGTCTATGTGAACATTGTGAGATTGTTACTTTTGAAATGGGTTCTTATGTCTCGTTTGCCAATTGCGGGTTGCCTTATTTTATCGGTGACGTCATTGTTGAAGAAGATAAGCTTTTGGTGGCTACACCAGAACTATTTAAAAATCGTTTTAATATTCAGGTATGCACTGAAACGGAAGTTATTTCTATAGATAGAGGTAAGAAGTCCATTGTTGTTAATGATAAAAAAAGCGGGAAAAATAGGGTCGAACAATATGATTCGTTAGTACTTTCTACCGGCGCATCAGCTATTTGGCCAGAGATTAAAGGCATTGATCTACCTGGGATTTATGCTTTACGCACTATTCCAGACAGCCGAAAAATCCGATCTGCACTGCAAGACATTAAAAAAGCTATTGTCATGGGAGCGGGTTATTTAGGTTTGGAATTAGCGGAGAATCTTGTTAAGCGCGGTGTAGATGTGACGTTATTACAGTCCTCGAATCAGATACTGCCTATGCTGGATAAAGAAATGGCGGGCTTTGTTGAAAAGCATATAGAAAAACAGGGGATTAACTGTCGATTAAATTCTCATGTCACCTCTTTTGACCAAAATCAAGATCAGAGTTTAACGATTAATCTGAACAATAACGAAACGATTATCACTGATGCTGTGATGATTTCAGTCGGAGTTAGACCAAGAGTAGAGCTGGCCATTCAAGCGGGTTTAAAAATTGGTGAGCATGGTGGCGTCCGCGTGAATGAACATATGCAAACTGACGACCCTAACATATGGGCTGTTGGGGATATGGTTGAAGTACAACATGTCATTACAGGGAAATGGACTTTATTTCCACTGGCAGGACCAGCTAACAAACAAGGCCGTATAGCCGCTGCGCATATCGTTGGCCATGAGTTTTCTGGTGCGTCTGCAACTATGAGTTATCGTGGTGTACAAGGCACATCAGTCTGTGGCCTGTTTGATTTAACCATTGCAACGACAGGGGTTAATGAAAAACAATTAAAGGCAGCAAACTTTACTGATTATGAAAAAGTATATTTGCATCCTAGCAATCATGTTGGTTATTACCCAGGAGCCAAGCCTATACATATTAAGCTTATCTATAACAGCAAGAATGGTAAAGTATTAGGTGCGCAGGCATTAGGCGAATCAGGAGTTGCAAGACGGGTTGATGTCATTTCTTCATTTATCCAAATGAATGCTACTGTTTATGATTTAGAAGAAGCGGAGTTGTGTTATGCCCCACAGTTTGGCTCGACCAAAGACCCTGTTAACCTAGCTGGAATGATAGCCGCTAATCAGTTACGAGATAATCATCCGTTAGCTCGCTGGGAAGAGTTGATGGATAGCCATATCCACGTGGTTGAAGGTTCAGAAGAAGTAGATGATGCTGAACAATTATTAGCACTAATTTTGGATGATCCCTACAACCAAGCGCAAATTGTTGATGTTCGTACTGTCGCTGAATATCAGAACAAACATATTCCAAATGCCATTAATGTACCTTTAGATTCTTTGCGAGAAAGGTTGGATGAACTTTCACTTGAACGTGAAATTTGGCTGGTCTGTGGTGTGGGGCAAAGAGCTTATAATGCAACCAGGATTTTGCAGCAACATGGTTTTGAAGTGAAAAACCTGTCAGGTGGAATGCAAACTTATCAATCTTATCTGGATATACAACCGTAGAGGGCCATTGTATGGAAACTAAAACAGTTTTTAATAACTTTATCATTGCTAATAAATTAAAAAAACGGATTCGTATTATTGCCCCTAATTTACGCAAGGACCCTGAACGTATTCATATTTTAGCGATTTTATTAAATAAACGGGAAGGTATTGAGCGGGTTAAGGTTACCGCTAGATTAGGGTCTATCACTATTTATTTTGATCCTGATTTATTGCCTGTCGATAATTTATGTATTTTATTAGATTCAGTTATTCATAATCTAGGCATCAAATCTCGCAATACGATTCATATTTTAAAGCATAGCAATCGCCATCCCAAACAAAATATACAAGATATTATTTTTGGTATCGGAGGCATGAGCTGTGCTTCTTGCGCTTTATTTGTGGAAATGCTGTTACAACGGCACCCTGATATTCATAAAGCTAGTGTTAATTATATTACCGAAACAGCTCGCGTTAAAAGCTACTTATCAGATGAAGCCGTATTTGAAATAGTTAATAACAATGGCTATCAGGCCATTCCAATTGGCTCTCTCGGGGCAAGAAAAGACCAGCTGGATTTGGGAAAACAACACTTACAGTTGAGCAAAAACCATCTAAAAATACAAAGCCTTATTAGCATGCCAGTTTTATTACTAAGCTTATACGGCAAACAGTCTCGTTCATCATTGATATTACAGGCATTATTGACAACAGCTGCCGTATTTCAAGGCGGGCGTGACATTTTTAAAAAAGCATTGGCTCAGACAAAGCAAGGCTCGGTTAATATGGATAGCTTAATTGCATTAGGCGTCGGTGCTGCCTATTCATACAGTATTACTGCTTTATTCAGACCCACTCGCCATGTTTATTTTGATGCAGCAACAGCGATTATTGACTTTGTGCTATTGGGCCGGTATTTGGAAGTTTTGGCAAAAAATAAAGTAGTGGAAGACATCCGTGAACTCGTTAGCTTAAAACCACAACAAGCGACTTTGCTCCATGATAATCAAGAAAGCATTATCAAAGTTGAAGATATAGTCATCGGTAACCTCTTATTGGTTAGACCAGGTGAGTTAATCCCTACTGATGGGGTTGTACTGCAAGGTTTATCTAACGTGAATGAAGCCATGATCAATGGTACAAAATCATTGTGCATTAAAGAAGCTGGGCATAGTGTGTTTGAAGGCTCCGTTAATGGCAGCGGAGCATTACAAATACGAGCAACTGCAATTGGTAAAGATACCGTCTTATCAGGTTTATTACATATGCTTGATCAAGCTCAAACCTCAAAACTACCCATTCAAAAAACGGTAGATCAATTTTCAACCCTGTTAGTCCCTAGCGTAATAATACTGTCTGGTGCGACATTCGGCGGCTGGCTATTAACAGGTGAAAAGTTTGCACATGCCTTGTCTAATGCAATTGCTGTGTTACTGATTTCTTGCCCTTGCGCATTGGGTTTAGCCACACCAGCCGCCAACATGGTGGGTACTGGCCGTGCCGCACGCAAAGGTATTTATATCCGTAATGGCGAAGCATTAGAATCATCAGCGCACATAGATACTGTTGTTTTTGATAAGACCGGCACTATTACTGAAGGCAATGCAAAAGTAACGGACCTGTTTAATATAACCACATTGGATGATCAGAAAATCATTCAACTTGCTGCATCGGTTGAATATACTTCTGAACACCTTCTTGGACGAGCTATCGTTCGTCACGCAAAACAACAAAATATTGAATTATTAACCGCAACTCGTTTTTATAGTTACCCCGACCAAGGTCTGCGTGCCACTGTTGATAAACATAAACTATTACTAGGTAACCAACTCTGGCTAGAGAAACAAAAGGTCAACCTGGATGCTTTAAAATCCACCGCCAATAAACTCTCCGCTCAAGGTAAAACTTTAATTTACCTTGCCATTAACAATGAAGCTGCCGGTGTTATTGCGCTTACTGATCCTATTAGAGAAAATGCCGAACAGACGATTAAAATGCTACATAAGATTGATATTAATACGCTAATGGTAACCGGTGATACAGAAGCCGCCGCCCAGAATATTGCTATGCAAGTGGGTGTGGAAAAAGTTATTTCACAAGCAACACCACAAAAAAAGTTACAAATTATCAGAGACCTACAAAAACAAGGGCATCAGGTTGCAATGATCGGTGATGGCATTAATGATGCGCCTGCACTGGCAGCTGCAAATCTAAGCTTAGCGATAGATAAAGGTGCAGGCATCGCTATTGAATCCTCTGATCTAATCTTGCTTAATGGGGATATTTCAAAAATATATGATGCAATAAATCTCAGTCATGAAACACTAAAAAATATCAAACAAAATTTATTTTGGGCTTTTGCTTATAATACCGTTGCAATTCCTTTTGCAGTAGCAGGAAAACTAAATCCTACGCTTGCATCAGCCACCATGGCATTAAGTTCGATTTCCGTGATGGCCAATTCATTACGTTTCAATAATAGATAGATTTTGGGTCTTTAGGTTTAATATAACCATTTTATAGTTCTTGTTAAGATTAGATATTTCAAAAGTTTTGAAGTTAGGTTCTTTTGAAAAGTGAGTGGGTAATCCACAATTGATTTCAATGCAGAACAAAAGCACCTTGATATTCAAGTGGACTTTAAACGAGGTAGTACTGTCGCAGACCCTGATGCTGACGGTGAACCAGCTAAACCTTAACCTTCTCCCTTATGAACATCTTCAATCCATTCTTCAATTGTGATAATGCCACCTTCTTTTTCAGGGCGACCTTTATCTTTAGGTGGCAAAACATCCTGCATTAGGTCAACTCGTTTCCAGCCAGCCAGTGGTGTCTTTTCCTTTTGGCTGGGAACGTAATGCGATAACTCTTTCAGTTCATATTTATGAATATAACGCGGACAATTAATCCACATTTTTGATAACTTAACGCGAACTACCATTTCAGCCTCAGCAAATTCAGATATTAATGAGTCATCTTTTGAGGCACTGGCTTCACCATGAAAACGAATACGGTGCGGTGTTTCAAAATCGATAAATAAAATTCCGACTTTTTTTGTTTTCTGAATGTTACCTATGGAATAAAACATACCATTACCATCATAAGAAGGGAAAGCAATGGTTGTCTTATCAACAACTTTTACAAAACCTGGTGCACCACCTTTATAAGACACGGTAGGTTGTCCGCTCTGATCAACCGATGAAAGAAAAAACATGGGACGGCTTTCAATAAAGGCTTGTTCTTCTTCTTCGATTTCCTTCTGGATAATGATTTCTTCCATACGATCTGCTAATTTACGTGTTTCAAATGCATCCTGTAGAGCACGATGTGTATCATCATATATATCACTCATTATTCTATCCTCGTAGGTTGAAGTAATCTGTGAATGTTAGCATGCCTGATTTAGACATACTAACTGGTATCTATGGATTAAGATCAAGATTTCGTACTTATAGAACGCTCACGGGTTATTTTAAGCTACTGCAACTCTAGCGGTCGTTTCTGCATTAGATTCAAATATTAGCTAGCGAGCTATTTCGGTAACCTTATTGTGTTAATGGTGGTGGCGAGAAAAAGGGCGGTTTTAGTTCGCGATTAGGTGTATTTGTACAGCCACTCGAGGATAGTGTGATTGGTCGTTGTCCAGCCAAGAGAGCAGTCGTAGATTAATGCTCGATATTCTTGCGTGAGTTGAAAAAAAATTGTAAATTTTGACCCACTGTGGTCATATGTTTTGTTTTCAGGTGGCTCCCTGTTTATTTATAAAAATAATTTAGGCGACAACTATCCTGACACAGGGGGGGATTACAAAATGCTAATAACCACTGATAATGCAATGATGGCTTCTGCCATGGGGTTAGATTAAGAATACAAAATGAAAATAAGCATCCCTATGGGGTTTATGGGAAGTGAAGGGAAAAGACAATTATTTGAAAAGATTTTTATCCGTGAATTAGACGATAAAGATTATTTAATATTCAAACAGGGTAGCAAAGAATATGTTTGGACAATAGTTGATAATGATACTTTAACTAATACAGAGCGAAACATGGCTCCGAGTGATGTAATGCAGATAATAAAGGTCTGGGATAAAATCATCCATCGCAAAGACCGTTGTGATTTGAGTTTGTTTACACTTGGAATGCGTTTATTAAAGCGTCTGCTGAGAAAAGTGTAAAACACTTCCCCAGTTCTGCCTTACTTTATTGGGTAAGGCTTTGCTGTAAGGAAGTAAAAAGTGTACGGTAGTGAAGTAAACTATTGGGAAGCTCCAGTTACTATAAGTTAAATTTTTACATTGAGTTTTATCTAAACATTTAGTAAAAATACATTACTCCATAATATATAACTGCAATTTCCAATACTACAGGCATAACTAAAGAAAGAGTACTTCTGCTTTCTTGAGTAAACTCATCTGCAAAATTATCTTTAGAGTAGGTCGCTTGGTTATCTTTTTGACCACTTCCTCTAGGAGTTGGCTCATCATATGACGAGGCACTAAGACAAGAATCGTCGTCAAAAAGTGACCCAAAAATATCATCAAGCTTTTTCTGGTTATCAAATAATTCGTTGAGTACGTCTAAATCTATCGCTGCTGCAGTCATGTCATCACCTCTTGTTCAAATAGTATTAACTAAGGTTAATTTTATTATTTTCTCTGTTAGTTATAGATTACACTTAAGCTGGTATGGATAAAATGAACTAGTTCTCATATAGCGGTGTAATTTCGTGAGTTTTTTCATGTTATGAGAGGAGGGCGCTTATTTATGTCACCATCTAAATTTAGATTAGCAGCACGCAAGTATTAAAGGTCGTGGTAAGTTCACAAAATCGAACAAAAAAATGATTTAACACATCCAAACATGACCGCAATACACAAGCTTATGTAGAGTCTATAAGCAGCGTGGGGTTAAACTTGAGCTATAAGCATTAAAATCGGTTTTTTCGCTCGCGCAGTTCGGTAAATATCGCTAGCTCTGATGCACCTTGCATAGCGAGTGTCTTTTGTATTTCTGGGCTATTTGTCCTTAAAAATGGATTAGTCGCTAGCTCTTGAACTAATGTAGTCGGTACTGTCGCTTGCTTGTTGGCTCTGAGCTGTTTGACGCGATCAATGGTTGCCAATAAGGCTGTGTTTTCAGGTTCAACGGATAAGGCGAACTGCGCATTGGCGGCTGTATATTCATGGGCGCAATAGATTTTAGTATCTAAAGGTAAGTCTGTGAATTTATTTAATGACTGCTGCATTTGCTCGGCAGTCCCTTCAAATAAACGCCCGCAACCCATAGCAAATAAAGTATCACCACAGAATAAAGCATTTGCTGCTGGAATATAAAAAGCAATATGGCCTGTTGTATGACCAGTGCAGCTAATAACCTGAATTGTATAAGTGCCAAGCTGTAGCGTATCACCTTCGTTTACTTTTTTATCTATTCCAGGAATACGTTGTTGATCATTTTTTGAGCCGATTATTTGGCAATTAGTTTGTTGTTTTAACGTTAAATTTCCGCCGACATGATCTGCGTGGTGATGTGTATTGAATATATAAGTTAAATACCAGTTATTTTGTTTGAGTGTATCGAGAACTGGTTGAGCTAGAGCTGGATCGACTACTGCGGTTTCTCCTGATTCAGCATCATGAAGCAGGTAAATATAATTATCGTTCAGGATAGGGATTTGTTGTATTTGTAACATAGGAATAATGCCTTAAAAAATATTAGCTGCGCTTATTTCACATGCGCAAGAAGAGCAGCCGACTTTGTGTGGAAGTTTTGCTTATTTAGCTTATGAACTTAAAGGTGGGGCATTTTATATTGGTAGGGCGTGGCTTTAGCCCGCCTGTAGAGTGAATGCATGGCACTGGCGGGCTAAAACTACGCCCTACAGATGTCAATATACCCCGTGTAAAGCGTAGCCCCTTATTTAATGACAAAATACAGGAAGCTCTGACCACGTTGCAAATGAATTAATAATTGTTTGCGTGATAAGCTTGCTGCCTTGTTTAAGTCTTTTAGTGTTCTTATCTTCATTTTATTAACCGCTAAAATAATATCGCCTTCCATTAAGCCAACTTGTGCGGCAGGGCTATTTGCTTGAAGGCCGGCAATCAATAAGCCTTCGGTTGCACCTTGGTAAGGTTGAGAAATGGATAGTTCTTTTAAAGTTGCCCTTTTAATAGCGGCATATTAGTAGTGGAGGTGGCTAATCGTCTAGATGCCGTACTGCCAATGTGAGTTGTGACCATCATCGCTTGTTTATTACGCACTAAGTCTATGTCTACTTTTTCACCGACACGCTTGAGTCCTATATTGGTACGTAAGGCGCTAGAACCAGTGATTTTTTTGCCATTAATAGCGGTAATTACGTCTCCTGCTTTTATACCGGCTTTATCCGCGGCACTATCGGGTGTGACTTTTGAGACAAGTGCTCCATGAGTATTTGATACCCCCATCGCCTTAGCAAGATCAGATGTTAGGTCTTGAATTTGAACACCTAAAAGACCGCGTTTAATTTCGCCGTGTTTCAATAACTGATCCATAACCTTCTTTGCCATATTAATAGGAATAGCAAAGCCAATACCGACATTACCACCTGAGGGAGCAAGTATGGCAGAGTTGATGCCAACTAAGTGACCATGTAAATCAATTAAAGCACCGCCTGAGTTACCTGGGTTAATTGAAGCGTCGGTTTGAATGAAGTTTTCGTAGTCTTCAATTCCTAAGTTAGTGCGTCCCAGTGCACTGACCATACCTGAAGTAACCGTTTGACTAAGCCCGAAAGGATTGCCTATAGCGACAACGAAATCTCCGACTTGTAAGTTGTCAGAATTCCCTAATGTCATGGCAGTTAAGTTTTTGCTATCAACTTGTAATACAGCAATATCTGTTTCTGGGTCAGTACCAATGAGTTTGGCTTTTAATTTTTGCTTATTTTTTAAGGTCACAAAAATAGTGTGTGCATTAGCAATAACATGATTATTGGTCATGATATAACCTTTTTTTGCATCAATAATAACGCCAGAACCTATACCTTGCGCTTGACGCTCTCTAGGTTGCTGAGGAGCAAAACGACGGAAAAATGGGTCATTCATTAAGGGGGGCTGTTGCATGCTAACAGTGCCCTGTGTGGAAATATTCACTACGCTAGGCATAACCTTTTTGAGCATCGGTGCGAGCGTAGGGATAGGTTTATCTGGCGATAAATTATAGCTGCCATCAGGCGAGTAGCTAAAAGCTGAGGCAGGGCTAGTTATGATAGCCATGGCTAGAGTTAAACCTAATAAAAGTTGTTTTTTCATGTTGATAGCACCTTCTTGGTGAGTGTAAAAATTAAAAATATAGGTTAACCCGTCGTGATTGCCGTCAGAATATTAAAAATAAGATGGGGGTAGGTCAAGCAATAAACAATTGGTATCTTGTTAAGTTGTTGATATTATTTATTTTATTTTTTAATATAAAAATACCAAGTAAAAAGCTTGGTAATTAATGAAGGGTAAGTTAAAAATAACTTGCGATAAATTTATATTACAATATAATAAAACTCTAATACGTATTGAGGCAAAACTATTTAGTCCGGGAAGGTGCTATTTAGATTATAAAAACTATTATTTGTAATATTGGGGAAGATAAATATGAAAGCAAAATTATTGATAGCAAGTGTTCTAGTAGCACTAACAACGGGTTGTTCAACTTTTGAAAAAGAACCGGTTGTAATAGAAAAAGAAGCGCTTTATAACGAAACGCTAAACCCTCGTCAAAAAGAATACCCTAACCATTTAGGTTTTAATGATCTACATATTCAAGCTATTAGGCATATGATGCCTGATACCAATGATGTTCATGATCCGAAATTACAAATGATTGTTCATCATCATTGTAAAGCTTATGACGATAGCACTATGATCTGCTTAATGTTTCATTCGGGCATGAAAGATCAGGATAAGCCGATAGGTTTTGAATATATTATTACTACAGCGCAATACAATACATTGCCTGAAGAAGAAAAGCAGAACTGGCATTATCATTTAGTTGAAGTGCCAAGAGCGCACGCAACTTTCCCAGATTTGACTGCTGCAGAAGCTGCAAAAATATTACCTGCTGTGAACGAAACTTACGGTAAAGTTATTTACTTTAAAAGCATGAATGATGAGTTTCCTTTAGGCCAGCCGTATATTTTAAATGTACAAGGCATGCCTGAAGTAGAGTAATCGATAGTTAGTTTTTTCATGTCACACTCTTGAATAGATAAAGACGGCTTTGCTAATACTGGAGATTATTGGTTAAAGCCGTTTTTGTCCTATTTCAAAAGCCCTTTTTTAAGGGCTTTCTTTTTACGCATAACAAGAGTGGTTATTGCGTATGTCATATTGAGGTTCCGCTGATGAAATCATTTAATCTAGGTGTCTTATTATTTATTTATGCAACAGGACTTTGGGCTAATGATTTGCTCGGACTACCTGTATTGCCTATACCCAGTAACAATCCACAAACAGTAGAAAAAATAGCGTTGGGCGAGCGTTTATTTAATGATATACGCTTAAGCCAAGATGGAACTATTAGCTGTGCAAGCTGTCATCATAAAGATAAAGCATTTACTGATGGTCAGCGAGTTGCGTTAGGGGTTAAACAACAAGCAGGCCATAGGAATGCGCCAACTGTAGTTAATTCGGCTTTTTATCAACGTTTATTTGTCGATGGCAGAGCTGCTAGTCTGGAAGAGCAAGCGCTTGGGCCTTTTTTAAGTCCTGTTGAGCATGGTTTGAAAAATACGCAAGATATCGTTAATATTGTTAATACTGATTCAAGTTATAAAAGTCAATTCGCACAAGTTTTTAACATAGACGAAGATAAGATAACAGCCGATCTGATTGCCCAAGCGATAGCGAGTTTTGAACGTACTTTAATTGCTGGAAATTCAGCCTTTGATCGTTACTTATTTGGTCGAGATAGATCAGCAATGACACAAAGCGAAGCGCGCGGTATGCGCTTATTTAGACGCAAAGGCAATTGTTCTAATTGCCATGAGATTGGCGGTGTTAATGCCTTACTGATGGATAATCGGTTTTATAATTTAGGGGTTGGTTTTGAGCGAATCAATTCTGAAATAGCTGAGTTTGTAGCTGCTGTACGTGCAGGTGATAGCCCTGACGAGTTTGATTTTACCGAGGCTCAACGATCTGAATTAGGACGTTTTAATATTACGCGTGTGATTGCTGATATAGGTAAATTTAAAACACCGACTTTGCGAAATATCGCTTTAACAGCACCTTACTTGCATGATGGTAGTTTGCAAACATTGGAGGAAGTCGTTGAATATTATGATCAAGGCGGAGAGAAAAATCCGTTCTTAGATTCAGCAATTTTTCCTTTGCATCTTACTGACCAGGAAAAGCAAGATTTAGTGGCATTTCTTAAGGCTTTAACCAGTCGGCCGTATGTGCAGTAGATAATAGCAAGCAATTAGTACTCAGAAAGAGAACAAAATTCTTATAGCCAAAAAATGAACAAATTGTTGTCGTCCCTCAATAAAGCTTAACACTATTTTTATAGTTTCTGTGTAGGTGTCTGGCTATAAACTTGAACAATCACAAAGAATAAATAATATGCAGGATTATCACCTTGACACTTTATGTCGAGTATTATTATCAGCTACCTGTCTTGTTCTGCCCTGTGCTGTACAGGCAGAGTGGTCTGCTGGAGGGGCTTTCAGTACTTATTACACTGATGATGTTGGGCTTTTTTCAGTAACGCGCCGACTTTCATTAGATGAAGATCCTACGCAACCGGTTGTAGACGAGCCTCAACAAGGAGCGGATGCTGTTTATGAGCCCAGTGCTTATGTCAATTGGGCAACAGAAAATAAGCTTGGAAATTTTGAGCTAGGGCTTAATGCAGGCGCGTATATTTTTCAAAATAACGGTGCATATACACATGGCTTTTTACAGTTAATTGTTGAGCAGGAACTAACAGAGAAAAATAAAATAAAATTATTTTATGACTTCGTGCCGCAGTTATATATTGGTAAAAAATCCTTATCTCAAGAGGGAGGTGTAGAGGCTGAATTAGAGCATGAAGCGGATGAGCAGCTCGATAGTCATATTTGGTCTATGCATTTGGAGCATGAGCTATCGAATGCTGTAATCTTGCGCGGCTTAATGCGTTATGGGATCAGAGAATATAACCAACCTTTTGCTTATCGTGATACACAGTTTTTTACTGTTGGATCGCATTTAGAGTGGATGATTACGCATGATATTGAGTTATTGGTGGGTTATCATTTTGAACGAGGGTACACGGATCATGAACAAAGCGTTCAATATCAGGATGATATAGGCTATATTAACCACTTTGCATCAGCTGAATTGAAAATACATTTATTACCTGATTTGGAAATGATATTGATTTTTGATTATGAGCATAATGATTTTACCAGTCCTTTTGTTCATGACATTCATTATGATGGTAATGAAAATGTTTATCAGGGTGAGATTGAGTTTTTGTATGAGTTGACAGAGCTGACAATGCTCAAGGCCGGATGGCAACACGGTTCGCGAAAATTTAATTATGAATCACATGATGTGCATAATAATAATGTTTGGGTTGGTGCTGAATTCCACTTTTGATTAGGGTCGGCATACCACGTTAAGGAAAGAAGTGACGCATAATTAAAACAATACTGCCTTAAGCAGTGGCTAAGCTATTAGCTACTACACCCATTTTATATAGCAGATTAAGGTCAATATCGTAGTCTTCTGGTCTAATCATGCGCTTAATCGAATAAGGCTGGCCGCTAGCATCTAAATCCACTTTAGATAAATCGACTAAGCGTGGTTTGACGCGTTTCTTATTTTCATCTAATAACATGGTGATTTTAGGTTTTAGCTTTTTCACCGGATTGGTTTCGATGACAACGGCTACTTCACCGTCACTCAATTCCACTAAGTTACCGGGCGGGTAAATGCCCAAGCTTTCAATAAATTTAATGACTAAGCCAGAATCGAGATGATCACCGCTCGATTGTGTCATGATTTTAATTGACTCTAAGTGAGTTTTGCCTTTTTTGTAAACACGGTCACTACTGATCGCATCATACGTATCCGCAATCGTGACAATGCGTGTGTAGGGTGCAATTCGTTCCGCTGTTAAGCCTCGGGGATAGCCTTTGCCATCTAAGCGTTCATGATGACCATAGACGGCATCAATAACACATCCTGGTAAACCATGGCTGGATATGAGTAATTTCTGGCCGAGAGCAGGGTGAGATTGCATGATGGCAAGTTCTTCAGGTTCAAAACCCCCAGGTTTATTAAGTATGTGTAGCGGGACTTTCATCTTGCCCATATCATGCATCATGCCACATAAGCCTAAATCCTCAAGTTCCGGTTCTGATAAATCAAGTTGTCGGCCTAAGGCAATGGAAAAAATGCAAACATTCATACTGTGCTGAGAAGTGTATTCATCTACATTTTTTAATTGCGTTAACCACATTAAAGCATCAGGTGAATTGATAATACTTTGTACGCACTCGGCAACCGCTTTTTTGGCAATTTCTACATTAAGTGTTCGGCCTAAAGCAACGTGCTCCATAAAGCTTTTTACTAGACTACTGGTTTTACTGTAAACCGATCCAGCATAAGCGAATTCTTGTTGAAAATTAGATTTTTTCAGTGGGGCTTTACGTTTTTCTAGCCAGCCTTTGGAGTAAGGAGTGTCTTGGACGGTATTGCGTACCGATTTACTTTGCTTGCTAACATCAACAAAAACATAATTACATTGTTTTTGCACTTCTTTTATGTCATCCGTTGTTTTTAATTCAAAACCTTGAAACAAAAAAGTAGTTTCCAGCCAAGGGCGGTCAGGCCTTGAAACATACATGCCAATCTCTAGGTCTTTGACGTTAATTTTAGTCTCTTCAATAGAATTACTTAAAAAAATATTGTTATTATCGTTGATCATAAATTGTTCGGCTTTAGCTGGAGAGGTATTTGTGAGTAAAGAAAACTAAGTTTTTAACCAAGGGATATTTTGATTATAACAATGTAATCAGAATACGCTGCTCTTTATTTGTTTGTGAGGAATGTGTCGGAAGTTTATTGTAAGTTTATGATTTTACTTGATCTCTTCTGGTTTCTTGGTGCTTATTTTAAAGCACGCCACAGTGCCGCTCATTTCATTAGCAGTTAAAATATAATGTTGGCTATTAATTGTGAAATGCGCGATGCCTTCCGGAGATTTTTCTTCGTCTCCAGGGATTTTCCCCAAGGCAATAGCTTTCGGTTGAGCAGGGCTAGACATATCGATTAAGACGATTGCGCCTGCTCTTTCTAAATCAACGACGACATAATCTTTGCCTGCCATTTCGAAACCGACCACCATTTCTGGCTCAGCTCCTTTTTTCTGGCTACGTAACTCTGGGTAAACGTTGTGCTGATAAGCTATCTCATCTAGTTGATTGTCTGTGTCGCCAATAAAGTTACCACTATAGGCGTCAAACACGCTGACTGAGCGCCCACCACTTAAAATGTTATCTTCTGGCTCTTTAGTTGCAAAATCGACATCACCTTCATCGGCGGTAACAAAAAAGCGTCCATTAGCAATGGTCGTAATGCCATCGGGTTCTCTGGTGCTGGTTTGGCGTTGGTCGAACTGTACCCAGCCATCGGCATGAGAATCCATCAAATGTTCCGTAGTGCCTAAGTTGAAATAACGAATGATTTTTTCAGTGTTTAAATCGACAACAGCAACTGCATTTTCTTCTTGTAGCGTAACATAAGCGCGTTTTGTATCGGGTGAAATAGCAATATATTCAGGCTCTAACAAGGCGGGTGAGTAACTTTTTATCGGAATTAAAATACCTGCTTCGCCTTTTAATTCGTTGCCGAAAACGGAATGCCCCTCAAAAGAACCGAGTAGCACCTTTTTGTTATTAATCAATCCATCATTATTGAAGTCTTGTGTATGGCTAATAATTTGGTCACCATCCCAGTCGATTTCTCGCTTTAAATAGCGTCCATTAGTAAGGATAAAAAAGCCTTCATGATTAGTAATATCAGCTAGAGCCAATTCATTATGCGCACTTATTTGTCCTTTTCTATTAATATGGACAATTGAAATGCTCCCTTCGGCTGAGAAGAATTGTTTGTTTTTTGGGTCAAACCAGAAATCTTCACCTTCATTGGCTATTAAGGCTATGTGACCTTGTTTGGCGAAGACAATAGCATCTGGGCCGAAGCCAACTTGTGTGGATTCTAGTAAGGTACCTGTGCTAGCTGAGTGTAATTGTAATCGGCCGCGGTTTAGACCGGCATTAATAACTGCGGCAAACATATCCAGCGATGGATGAAAGTCAATAGAGGTAAGTTCTTCGCTAGTCTGTAGTTGTAGATTAAAGCGGGCAAGGCGTTTAAGTTTATGAGGGTTGGAAATATCTAAAATATCAACTTCGCCGGCTTTTGAATTACTTACTGCTGCACGTAAAGTAGAGGCCTGAATGGTAATAATTTCAGTGCCATCTTCATAGTCAGAAGAGTACAAAGAAATAGCTTCTAGTGCAAATTGCGGTTTGGGCGGCGAGGTTGATACGCAGGCCGACAATAATGCCGCTAAAATAACTGGATAGATAAATGAAATAGACAAGAGAGCCTCAAAAAATACTGAGTGAGATGGAAAGTAATTTCTATTATAAGCGGTCTGTATTAGCACAGGTATCTACATAAGTCTAAAAGACTTCTCCAGAGAAGAAGGTTGGAGGGGAAATAAATAAAGCTTTGATTTTATTCTCCTTACCCCAGCCCTCTCTAGCAAGAGAGGGAGCTACCCAGGCTTGTAACTTATTGTATTTTAATGTCAAAAATCTGTGTAGATACCTTTGTTGTATTAGTGATGGTAAGTTTATATTAAGTACTAAGGAATCAAAATTCAATAATATCCGAAAGCACTGCCAGCCCTTCGAGGGCTGGCAGTGCTTTATAGCCTAAAGTTTCTAAGGTTATTGAATATATTCCTAAGAGGGCATAGAGAAAGCAGTTGCTCTGCTCCCTTTGTGCTCCTTGTGGCTATAAGCTTGTTTCGGCTAAAAGTAGGTACTCGAAAATTAGCGCTTCAACTTATCCTGCAAAATCTTATTAACTTCACCGGGGTTGGCTTTACCCTGAGATGCTTTCATGGTTTGTCCTACAAAGAAGCCGAAGACTTTATCTTTACCACTGAGGTATTGCTCTACTTGACCAGGGTTATCGGCGATGATTTTATCAATAATCGCTTCGATTGCGCCACTATCAGTAATTTGCTTTAGACCTTGGGATTCAATAATTGTATCCGCATCACCTTCGCTATTAAGCATCGCTTCAAACACTTGTTTGGCAATTTTTCCTGAGATAGTGTTATCCGCGATACGTTGCAATAAACCCGCTAGACGTTCATAAGAGATAGGAGAGCGGGTAATATCTAAGCCTTGCTTATTCAGTGCGCCCAGTAAGTCACCGGTTACCCAGTTACTACAGGTTTTTGCATCACAGCCAGAGGCTTTAGCTAAGGCCTCAAAATAATGCGCAAGCGGTTTTGAACTGGATAAAATACCGGCTGTCTCGGCTTCTAATTGGTACTCAGCAATAAAGCGTTGCCTTTTTGCTTGAGGTAATTCAGGTAAATCGGCTTTAACGGCTGCGCGAAGTTCATCGCTGATCAATACCGGTAATAAATCTGGATCTGGGAAGTAGCGGTAATCGTTTGCTTCCTCTTTACTACGCATAGAGCGGGTTTCATTTTTATCCGCATCATATAAACGTGTTTCCTGAGTGATTTTACCACCATTTTCAATGATTTCGATTTGCCGTTCGACTTCGATATTAATCGCTTTTTCGACAAATTTGAAAGAATTGATGTTTTTTAATTCAGTACGCGTGCCGTATTCTGCTTGGCCTTTTGGGCGTATAGAGACGTTAGCATCACAACGAAACGAGCCTTCCTGCATATTGCCATCGCTAATTTCTAAATATTGCACTAATTCGTGAATTTTGCGCATATAGGCGATGGCTTCTTTGGCAGAACGCATATCTGGCTCGGAAACAATTTCTAGCAGAGGTGTGCCTGAACGATTTAAATCAATACCTGTTAAGCCATGAAAGTTCTCATGTAATGATTTCCCCGCGTCTTCCTCTAAATGGGCGCGAGTGATTCCAATACGCTTAGTTGTGCCATCAATTTCAATGTCCATATGGCCGATCCCGACGATGGGGTGATCCATTTGGCTGATTTGATAACCTTTAGGGGAATCAGGGTAAAAATAGTTTTTTCTGGCAAACACCGATACATCGGCTACCTCTGCTTCGATAGCGAGTCCGAATTTAACTGCCATACGGACTACATCTTCATTTAGTACCGGCAATACGCCCGGTAAACCTAAATCAACTGCGCAGGCCTGTGTATTTGGTTCTGCTCCATAAGCAGTAGCGGCACCGGAAAAGATTTTTGATTTTGTTGCAAGTTGGGTGTGAATTTCTAACCCAATAACAGTTTCCCATTGCATAGTGATCTCCTTACTCGAAACCTTTCGGTGTTTGTTGATGCCAGTCAGTGACTTGTTGGTATTGGTGGGCGACATTAAGCAGTTTTGCTTCGTCAAAATAGTTACCAATAATTTGTAAGCCGACGGGTTTGTTATCGATAAAACCGGCTGGAATCGACATGGCAGGCAAGCCTGCTAAATTAATAGCAATGGTGTAAATATCTGCTAAATACATTTCGATAGGGTCGTCAGTTTTTTCGCCTATGCCAAACGCAGGGGTAGGAGATACCGGCCCCATAATGACATCGACTTGCTCTAATGCTTTGTTGAAGTCATCACTGATTAAGCGGCGAATTTTTTGCGCTTTAATATAGTAAGCATCGTAATAGCCTTCTGATAAAGCATAAGTGCCGACTAAAATACGGCGCTTAACTTCGGTACCGAATGCTTCGCCACGTGAACGAATATATAAGTCGTTTAAGTCTACTGGGTTCTCACAGCGGTGACCATAGCGCACACCATCAAGGCGTGAAAGGTTGGCTGAGCATTCCGCAGGGGCAATTACATAATAAGCAGGAATCGCGAGTTTTAAATTAGGCATGGAAACTTCGATAATTTCTGCGCCCATTTTTTTGTATTCATTGATCGCTGCTTCAATAGTCGCAGCCATCTCGCTGTTTAAGGCTTCATCAAAAAATTCTTTAGGCAGACCAATTTTTAAGCCAGCTAAACTATTATTTAAGTCCGCGCTGTAATCCGGTACTGCACAATCTACGCTAGTGGAGTCTTTAGGGTCAAATCCGGCCATAGCTTGTAGCATAAGAGCTGCATCTTCAGCCGTTTGTGCCATAGGGCCGCCTTGGTCCAAACTAGAGGCATAAGCAATCATACCGTAACGTGATACACGTCCATAAGTGGGTTTTAAACCGGTAATACCGCACAGTGCTGCGGGCTGACGGATTGAACCGCCGGTATCTGTGCCAGTTGCACCTGGAATTAAACGTGCGGCAACGGCTGCCGCTGAACCGCCAGATGAACCGCCAGGCACACAATCGGTTGCCCAAGGGTTTTTGACTGCGCCATAAAAGCTGGTCTCATTAGATGAGCCCATAGCAAACTCGTCCATATTGAGTTTGCCCAGCGAAACAGCACCAGCGGCATTGAATTTTTCCACCACAGTTGCGTTATAAGGTGAGATAAATTTATCTAGCATTTTTGAGCCGCAACTGGTTTTTACGCCTAGGGTACAAAAAATATCTTTATGCGCCATGGGTACACCGGTTAAGAAAGGCGCGTCACCGGCTGCTAGCATCGCGTCGGCTTGTTTGGCTGCGGCAATAGCTTGATGTTCTGTGACGGTAATAAAGCTGTTTAGGTCTTGGTGCTGTTTAATGCGGGCAAGATAAGCTTCGGTCAATTCTTGGCTGGAATAGTCGCCTGCGCGTAAGCCTTGAGCGAGTTGGGTAATGGTTTTAGTGTGCATGTGTTTTTACCTTATTCTATGACTTTGGGCACAAGATATAAGCCTGATTCAACTTGTGGTGCAATGGCTTGGAAGGCTTCACGGTTATTTGTTTCACTGACTTGGTCAGGGCGTAACCGTTGCATCTGATCAAGGGGATGAGCCATAGGTGTAACACCATCAGTATTAACTGCACTCATTTGTGCAACTAGATCTAACATGCCCGAGAGATCTTTGGCATAAGATTCGGTGTCCTGAGCATCAATGCCCAGACGCGCTAAATACGCAATTTTATTAACATCATCTACTGTTAACGACATTTTAACTCCATTACTCGGTGGGGTTCTTAGGTAATTTAATCGCCTTGTATAGATTGTGTTTTTAAGGCTCTATAAAGGCGAATAGCGGAATATGATACTTTATATCTTGCCCAAATACCTTATTGATTGATAAAGTAGTGGGATTTTATACGCGTTCAGGAACAAGAATTAATGTTTAATAAACTTCGTGGTCTATTTTCAAATGATTTGTCAATTGACTTAGGGACGGCTAATACGCTTATCTATATGCCAGGACAAGGAATAGTCTTAAACGAACCTTCTGTAGTTGCTATTAAAGAAGATAGGATTCGCGGCTCCAAAATGATTGCTGCAGTGGGTACAGATGCTAAGCTAATGTTAGGTCGGACTCCAGGAAATATAACGGCTATCCGTCCGTTAAAGGATGGTGTGATTGCTGATTTTGCGGTAACTGAACGTATGTTGCGTGAATTTATCAAAAAAGTGCATGAGAATAAATTTTTCCGGCCTAGCCCACGTATTTTGATTTGTGTGCCCTGTGGATCTACTCAAGTTGAGCGTCGAGCTATTCGCGAGTCAGCAGCGATGGCTGGCGCGCGTGAGGTGTATCTGATTGAAGAGCCTATGTCGGCAGCAATCGGTGCTGGTATGCCAGTGGATGAAGCACATGGATCTATGGTTTTAGATATAGGTGGTGGTACTTCTGAAGTTGCCATTATTTCTTTAAATGGTATTGTTTATTCGGCTTCCGTGCGCATTGGGGGGGATCGCTTTGATGAGGCGATTATTAACTATGTACGTAGAAATTATGGCACTTTAATTGGTGAAGCAACGGCTGAGCGTATTAAAAAAGAAATAGGAACAGCCTATCCGGGTAGTGAGATTATGGAGATTGAGGTAAAAGGGCGTAATTTAGCAGAAGGTGTGCCGCGCGGTTTTACTTTAAACAGTAATGAAATCTTAGAAGCCTTACAAGAACCTTTGTCCGGTATCGTGGGTGCAGTTAAGGTCGCTTTAGAGCAAACACCGCCTGAACTTGGTGCTGATGTCGCTACGCGAGGTATTGTTTTAACGGGTGGTGGGGCTTTATTAAAAGATATAGACCGTCTTATTTCTGAAGAAACCGGCTTGCCTTGTTATATTGCCGATGATCCATTAACTTGTGTTGCGCGTGGTGGTGGCATGGTGTTGGAAATGTTGGATGAAAAAGGTTTGTCTGCTTTTTCTTTAGAGTAGTATTGCATTGCTTTTTAATTAAATGTAGCCCGCATTCCGTAATAGCATGCGGGCTTGATAAACGACAGGAAGGGTCTTGTTTTTTGTGGTCGAAGGAAGATTCAAGATTCCTTCTAATGTCGTAATTTCTCATTATTAAAGGGTATAAGCTGTTTTTTCAGCCCGTCATTCCTGCATGTTGTTAGCAGGAATCTATGTTTAACGTGGATTCCCGATAAAAGACTTCGGGAATGACGATATTTTTATAGGTATTTACCCGTGAATAATGAGAAGTTACCTAATGTCGGAGTAACAAACGTTTATGCCTTCATGGTTTATAAAATGAGGGCGTAATGTTAGTCAGTATTTTATGGTCATTGTGAATAGCTCAATGCCATTATTTTGTTTTTAATGCTTCAGTTTCGCTAGGTAAACACTATAAAACTTTTATTTGCCACTGGCCCCTCAATAAATACGCGTTTTTTGATTGTGGTCTTATTGTCTGTTTTTTTTCTGGTTACTGAGCAATATAGTGATAAGTTAAAGCCTTTGCGCAATATTCTTTCAGTCTTTGTTTATCCGATTCAATATATCGTTGATGCGCCCACACGATTATTTAATAACGTGTTCGATTCTGTTGAGAGTTACGAACAGCTATTAAGTGAAAATAAAGAATTAAAGCAACAGCAATTGATTAATAGTGCAAGGTTATTGAAGTTTTCGGCCTTAGAGAAAGAAAATATTCGCTTACGCTCCTTGCTAGATAGCTCTTTTAAATTAGGTGAACAAGTTTTGGTTGCCGAGTTATTGTCGGTTAATCTTGCCCCCTATGAGCATGTGGTTGTAGTCAATAAAGGCAGTCGGTTTGGTGTGCATGCGGGGCAGCCGGTGTTAGATGCAAATGGTATTGTTGGGCAAGTGGTTAAGGCCTTACCCCTGAGCTCCGAGATTATTTTAATTACTGATCCTAATCATGCTATTCCTGTGCAAGTTAATCGTAATGGTTTGCATACTATTGCCATTGGTAGTGGTCAGTTAAATAAACTAAATTTACCTTTTTTACCTAATAATGCAGATATAGTGCCTGGTGACTTATTAATTACGTCTGGTTTAGGGGGCGTGTTTCCACAAGGTTATCCTGTTGCAGTTGTTGAGTCCTTTGTTGAGCAGCCTGATAAGCCTTTTGCGGTTATACAAGCGACACCAACGGCTGAGCTGAATACCAGTCGTGAGCTACTGATTGTTTGGAGCAATAGTCAGGTTATTCCTTTAAACAATCCGCCTAGTGGGCAAGAGAATGATCAAGATTAAATTACCAATACTGATCGCTTATTGGATAACGATTATCGGTGCCATGGCATTGAATATTACTCCATGGAACGCTCCTTTTTTGATGGTGGCACCTGACTGGGTACTGTTAACTTTGGTTTATTGGACGCTTGCTGCCCCTGAGACTGCTAGTGTTGGTAAGGCATGGATGGTTGGCTTATTGGTCGATGTGCTAACGGGGCAATTATTGGGGCAGTATGCGTTAGCTTATTCAGTCAGTGTTTTTCTTGCTGTAAAACAACATAAGCGTATAAGGCACTATCCTATTGTTCAACAGAGCTTGGTTATTTTTATTCTCTTATTACTCGCCCGAGTACTGATTTTTTGGACTGAAAATATTGGTCATCAATCGGTGTCTATGAATTTCTGGTTGCCAATTCTAGCGGGGGCTATAGTTTGGCCTGTTGTCAGCCTATCACTGCGTAATATACGCATTGTCTAAGAAGCTCAGTGGGTTAATATGCTTACTAAGTATGCGGATATTGATATGTGCGCTCTGTCCTTGCATCAATAGTAGGTATTAAACAGATATGCGTCGTTATCAGGTAATTAAAGATCGATTTTTAGAGAACCGCATTTTCTTAAGCCGAACTGTCATTCTATTTGCGTTTATGTTGCTTTTAGTGGCTGGCTTAGTCAGTCGTCTGGTTTATTTACAAGTGCTAGGGCATAAGCTGTATCATAATATGGCGACCAATAATCGGATTAAGGTGGCGTCAATACCGCCTACTCGAGGGATTATTTATGATAAACATGGGCGAATTTTAGCGGAAAATTTAGCTTCCTATAGTTTAGAACTTATTCCTGATCAAGTGGCTGATATGGAAGAGACTTTGCAGCGTTTGCAGTTGGCTTTGAGTATTCCGCAGGAAAAAATTGCAGCCTTCAATAAGCAAAGAAAGCACTACAAGCACTTTGATAGCATTCCTTTGCTATTGCAGCTTAATAAAACTGAAGTAGCTAAGTTTGCAGTTTTACGCCATACCTTTCCGGGTGTTGATATTCATGCTCGCTTATTACGCCATTATCCTTATGCTGAATTAACAGCACATCTTGTCGGCTATGTTGGGCGTATTAACGAAAGAGAGTTAAAAACACTGTCTGAATCTGAATATCGTGCTATGCATACTATTGGTAAAACGGGAGTCGAGCTTGCTTATGAGGATGTTTTACGCGGACATGCTGGTTATGCAGAATTAGAAACTAATGCCCAAGGTAAGCCGATTAATGAGTTGGGTCGAATTGATTCGATACCAGGAGCGGATATTTATTTAACCATAGATATGGATTTGCAGCGAACAGCTTACGATGCCTTAGCTGACTATAATGGAGCTGTAGTGGCGCTTGATTTAGATACGGGAGGTGTTTTAGTTCAAGTGAGTAAGGCGAGTTTTGACCCTAATCTGTTTGTCACGGGTATTAGTTATAAAGATTATGGTCGGCTGAATAAATCCCCAAATAAACCACTGTTTGATCGTGTCTTACGTGGTCAATACCCACCAGGATCAACATTAAAGCCATTTATTGGCCTAGCAGGCTTAGAGAGTAATATTACCCACACACATCAGACTATATTTTGCCCAGGGTATTATCGTTTGCCAAATAAGGATCATAAATACCGAGATTGGAAGAAATGGGGGCATGGCAAGGTCGATTTAGATGATGCTATTACTCAGTCTTGTGATGTGTACTTTTACGATCTGTCGCTGGCATTAGGAATAGATAAAATGTCAGGTTTTTTGCATGATTTTGGTTTTGGGCAAGAGACTGGCATTGATTTGAAAGGCGAGAAGTCCGGATTATTGCCCTCAAGAGAATGGAAGCGGATTCATCGTGAGCAAGTATGGTATCCCGGGGAGACTCTGATCACAGGAATCGGGCAAGGGTTTACTCAGGTAACTCCTTTGCAATTGGCGCGTGCGACCGGTACTTTGGCTAAACAGGGGCAGATTGTCACGCCGTATTTAGCAGAGCAAATTGTATATCAAAACCGGGCGACTGAGATCGAACGCCCAGCGCAAGAGCGCATTGAATTGAAAGCTGGAAATATTCAAGAGATTATTAATGCTATGGTGCATGTTGTACATTCGCCTAGAGGGACAGCGAAAAGAATAGCAAAAGGCATTGATTATCAAATTGCAGGTAAAACAGGAACTGCTCAGGTTTACACGGTAAAACAAGACGAAGAATATGATGAGGCGGAGATTGAATTCAATATGCGAGATCATGCTTTATTTATTGCTTTTGCGCCTGCTGATAACCCTAAAATCGCAGTGGCAGTGATAGCCGAGCATGGGAGTCACGGTAGTTCTATTGCAGCGCCAATTGCAGCTAAAGTGATTAAAAAGTATTTAGGTACGGGAAATAGATAATGAAAGTGGAGTTAAGAGCTGAGCAATTTAAAGAGCATTCTTTAATTGGCAGTTTGTTACGGAAATTGCATATTGATATTCCTTTATTAGTTGGTTTACTATTATTGCTCATTTTAAGTTTTATGATGTTATATAGTACGGGCAACAAGGAGGCCGCCTTGCTTATTCGTCAGGCAGCGCGAATGGGAATTGCTGTGGTATTGATGATTGTTTTAGCGCATGTTAACCCGCGTCAATTTCAGCGTTATTCAATTCCCTTATATAGTTTAGGCGTGGCTTTATTGGTCGCTGTTTTACTCGTAGGTGATGTGGGTAAGGGAGCTCAGCGTTGGTTGGATTTGGGCTTGTTTCGTTTTCAGCCATCGGAAATGATTAAAATTACCACGCCAATGATGATTGCTTGGTATTTAGCTGGACATGATATACCGCCTAAATGGCGACATATAGTTGTTGCTACCATTTTTCTCCTTATTCCTACTTTATTAATTGTTCGCCAGCCGGATTTAGGGACATCTTTATTGGTCGCGAGCTCAGGAGCATCTGTCCTGTATTTTGCAGGTCTTTCTTGGCGTTTTTTGCTTTCGACAATTTTGGGATTAAGTGCGCTGGCTCCTCTTTATTGGCAGTTTTTTATGCGTGAGTACCAGAAGGATCGCGTACTGACCTTTTTGAATCCAGAAGCTGACCCTATGGGTAAGGGCTATCATATTATTCAATCTAAAATTGCGATAGGCTCGGGTGGCCCTTATGGCAAAGGGTGGCAGGGAAATACCCAGTCACAATTGGATTTTTTGCCTGAAAGTTCAACAGATTTTATTTTTGCTGTTTTTGCGGAAGAGTTTGGTTTAGTCGGTTGCTTGGGTTTACTTGCCATCTATTTATTTATTATTGCCCGCGGCTTGTATATTGCTGTGCAAGCACAGGATACCTATAGTCGCTTGCTTGCTGGTAGTTTGGTGTGTACGTTTTTTGTTTATGTATTTGTTAATATTGGCATGGTCATAGGGATTTTGCCGGTGGTGGGTGTGCCTTTGCCTTTAATCAGTTATGGAGGAACGTCAATGGTAACCCTGTTTGCGGGTTTTGGGATTTTGATGTCCATTCATACGCATAAGAAGATGTTGCCGCATTAACAGTAATTTCACGCGGCTATAGACTGGATTACCGGCTCAATAAAGTTTTCCGGCAATATCTAAATGAGTCAGGTACAAGCGCATATCGAATTCCAGTTGATGGTAATCTGGTTCCATATGCTGACATAATTTATAGAAAGCCTTATTGTGCTGCTTTTCTTTTATATGGGCTAACTCATGGACGGTGATCATTTTTAAAAATTCTATAGGCACTTTTTTAAAAACGGAGCCTATGCGAATTTCATTTTTTGCTTTTAATTTACCGCCTTGAACTCTAGAAACAAAGGAATGCAGGCCTAACGCTTGATGCAGTACATCGAGTTTATCGTCGTAAACCACTTTACTGAGTGGATCAGATTTTCGAATAAATTGGTTTTTTAAGCTCATAACATAGGCGTACAGTGCTTTATCGCTTCTGACTTCATGAGCAACAGGATATTTTTTTAGCAGAAACTCGGCTAGCGTGTTACTGCTAATTAGCGTTTGTACTTGCTCCTTTACTGGGGCAGGGTAGCCGCTTAAGTATTTTAGTGTACTCATTGGTTTTTAGGTATTAGCATTACAGCCAAGGTGGCTGTTCGCCATTGTAGGCAATAAATTCTTTATCTTTTGCATGCGTCACTACGCCATTTTGGGTGTTATTGACTGAGGTAGGTTTTTTCGGTTTCTTTGTTTTAGCTGAATGGCCTGACACTTCTGTTTGCCACTTAGAAAAATCACTTAAATCAGCGCTTGCAGGGGCATACCACTTTTTTTGTGCGGCATCCCATTTTGCGCCTAGCACTTTTGCAGCATCTTTTTCTGCGTAAGGTACGGTGAGATAGGTTTTTGAATTAGGCATATTAATTTTGGGTGTATGCGTTATAAAGAATGAGGGGCTACGTGCTTAAGACGGGAATGAATACAGTAGGACGGACTTCAGCCCGCTTTTTTAGCAATAGCGGACTGAAGTCCGTTCTACGATTTTTAGGTGCCCCGTCTTAAGTTTATCGCCGAATTAGGTAAGGGTTAGTCGCTATTTTCTGGTGTGAGTTGTTGCAGTATAAAATTAACAGTAAAGGCCACACTTAATAAAACGATACCGAGTGCTAATCCCAGCACAAAGTCACCTTTACTAGTTTCTAATGCAATTGCGGTAGTCATAGTGCGCGTAACGCCGTGAATATTTCCACCTAGCATCATTGCTGCTCCTACTTCACCGATAGCGCGGCCAAAACCAGTAATAATGGCGGCGAGAATGACATAACGTAACTCAGTTAATAAAGGTAACACTAACTGCGTCTGCTTGGCTCCTAGCGACTTTAGTGTAGGTAGAAGTCGGTTATCAGCGGACTGTACAGCGACGACAGTCATATTAATAATGATCGGCACTATTAAGCTGGCTTCGCCTAATATCACGGCTGTTTCGGTGTACAGCAGACCGTAATCACCAAACATTCCACGACGACTCAGTAGGCCATAAAAAACCAAGCCAATCATCACGGTCGGCATGGCCATCAGTGTGTTGAGTAGCTGTAATAATAAACGCTTGCCAATAAATTCGTTAATAGCAATATAAATGCCTGTAGGAATAGCCAAAATGGCGGCTAGTGTTGTGGCGATCAGCGCTATTTTTAGAGAAGTCCAAACAATCAAATATACTTCGGGATTGAACTGTAATAAAAGTTGTATGGCTCCCAGTGTAGCGTCGGTAAAATAGTTCACCTGATTATACGGTGCGTTGCCATAGTCCTGATTTACCGCCTGATTTTTCTTCCAAGCGTACGTTTTGAATGCACATGCCGCGATCTACGGCTTTACACATATCGTAAATAGTTAGTAAGGCGATTTGCGTGGCGGTGAGCGCTTCCATCTCTACGCCTGTTTGACCGTTGGTTTTTACGATAGTATGGCAGTGAACTCGATTGTTTTCTGTGTCAGTATCAAAAGTGACTTCGACATGGGTAATGGGAAGAGGGTGGCAAAGCGGAATTAGATCTGCAGTTCTTTTACTGGCCATAATGCCAGCGATACGTGCAATGGAGAGTACATCGCCTTTTTTATGTTCGCCACTTTGAATTAATGCTAAGGTACTGGGCAACATTTCGATATAGCCGCTTGTGGTAGCTGTACGTTGGGTGATAGCTTTTTGACCAACGTCAACCATATGGGCTTCGCCGGATTGATTGAAGTGTGTGAGTTTTGTCATAATATAGAGATGGCGTATATAAAAGTATTTCTATATTATCTATTGTTTTACTGATTGAGTGAATGACTGTGTCGATAAAAGTGCGTTATTTTGCGAGTTTAAATGAATTATTAGGGCGATCTGAAGATATGCTAGAGTTTGATCAAGCTCTAAGTGTTGCAGATGTTTGGGTAAAGGCGACGGAATCAAAAGTGATGCCGGATAATACCTTGGCGGCTCTTAATATGGAATATGTGGCTTTAGATTGTGTGGTTTCGGATGGTGATGAGGTGGCTTTTTTTCCACCGGTGACAGGCGGGCAATATGATTAAAATTGTACCTGAGGAATTTGATCCCTTTGCTGAAGTGCAGGCTTATCAAAAAAAGCAGCAAGCTTTATCAGGGAAGTATGGCGCGACTAATGTTTTCGTTGGCACTATGCGTGATTTTAATGAAGGTGAGCTAGTTAAAGGTATGACCCTAGAGCATTATCCTGGTATGACCGAAAAGCAATTGGATGCAGTGGCGCAAGAAGCTGAGCAGCAGTGGGCTTTATTGGATTCTTTAGTCATTCATCGTGTCGGAGATGTTTTTCCTGATGATGTTTTGGTGTTAGTGGCTGTTTGGTCAGTACATCGAGGTGATGCTTTTGATGCCAGTCGTTTTATTATGGAGGCTTTAAAGTCTAAAGTGCCTTTCTGGAAGAAAGAGATATTAGCTGATGATCAAAGTCGCTGGGTAGCTAAAAATACCGAAGGATATTTGTAGGGAAAGCTTTAGCCGCGCTTAGTTTTAGTCTAATCGGGGCTAAAGCTTTGGGTGCAGTCTTCGTGTTAGATCTTAGAACGCAGGCTTTTTAGCCGTATTATTATAACGATCAATACTTGAGGTTATTTCAGCTTCTGCAGATTCAATGCCTTCCCAGCCTTCAACTTTAACCCACTTGCCTTTTTCTAAATCTTTGTAATGCTCAAAGAAATGCGAGATTTTATTTAAATCCGCTTCAGGGAAGTCTAAGTAATTTTCAATTTTATTGTAGTATTGTGTCAATTTTTGTACTGGCACCGCTAAGATTTTTGCATCTTCGCCGGCTTCGTCAGACATTTTTAAAACGCCAACCGGACGACAACGAATAACACTACCACTTAAAATTGGGTGTGGCGTGATAACTAATACATCAACTGGGTCGCCATCATCCGATAAAGTATGTGGCACATAGCCATAGTTTGCTGGGTACTGCATCGCTGTGCCCATAAAACGGTCTACTGTTAAAGCGCCTGTATCTTTATCTACTTCATATTTAACTGGGTCGCTGTATGCAGGGATTTCAATAATAACATTGATGTCGCTAGGAACATCTTTGCCTGGTTTAACGTTTGTAAATGACATGCGATTTCTCTTATGTTGGGAAATTAATAACTATGTAATTATACCCATATTCTTTATACTTTGAGCGCTAATTGTTGTGAAAATTATTGAAGTTTTGGAGAGTTGAAGTGCTAGGTACGTTGCGAAAAATGACAACTGAATTACAATCGCCAGTTAAATATCAGTTACCGCTAGGTGAGCAGTTAATCGAATTAAATCCTTTTATCGGTAAAAATATAAAGCTGAGCTATACAGGTAGTATTGCTTGCGTACACTGCCAGCGATCCATTAAGAAAGCGTTTAATCAAGGTTTTTGTTACCCCTGTTTTATTTCCTTGGCGCAATGTGATATGTGTATTATGAAGCCAGAGACGTGCCATTATGCAGAGGGAACTTGCAGGGAACCTTCCTGGGGTGAAGAGTTTTGTTTTCAGCCGCATTATGTGTATTTAGCCAATTCATCGGGCGTTAAAGTGGGCATTACTCGGCATACGCAAGTGCCAACGCGCTGGATAGATCAGGGAGCGGTGCAAGCCTTACCTATTTTAAAAGCACAGTCTCGGTATATTTCTGGATTACTTGAGGTGGCGATTGCGGAGCATGTCAGTGATAAGACCAGTTGGCAGCGGATGTTAAAAAATTTGCAAGAGCCCGTAGATTTATTGGCTAAACGTGATGAACTACTATCATTGTGTAAAGAGCCATTAGCAGCGATAAGAGGAAAGTTTGGTGATCAGGCGTTTGAGTTGTTGCCTGAAGAGCGAGCTGTTGATATTCAATACCCAGCAATACAATACCCAGCAAAAGTGAAATCTTTTAATTTTGATAAAGTGGCTGAGGTAGAAGGGGTTTTGCAGGGTATCAAAGGGCAGTATTTATTATTGGATACCGGTGTGATCAATATTCGTAAATTTACCGGCTATGAAGTGGAGTTTTCTGCATGAGTGAAGTGCGAGCCATTGCCCAATTAGGTGCTGAGGTTTTACGCTTGCGTGCACACGAGGTGCAAGATATTAATGCTCCTGAAATGCAGGAAGTGATTAATGATTTATTTGTCAGTCTAGCAAGTACTAATGGTGTGGGCTTAGCTGCACCTCAGATTTCAGCCTCTTGGCGAATGATGATTATAGCGTCGAGGCCTTCAGAACGTTATCCGTATGCACCGGAAATGGAGCCGACTTTGATGATTAATCCTAGTTTTGAGGCTTTAAGTGAGATGAAGGAAAAAGATTGGGAAGGCTGTTTAAGTATTCCGGGTATCCGAGCAAGAGTACCTAGATATACGCAAATTAAGGTCAATTATATTAATGCGCTTGGTGATGCTGTGACTCAAGAGTTAGAGGGTTTTGTCGCTCGCGTTTTTCAGCACGAATACGATCATCTGGATGGTTTGGTTTATTTGGATAGAGTCGAGAGCAATAAAGATATTATTTCTGAAAGCGAGTTTCTTAAGCTAATGGCAGCTGACTAATGTAGTAAAGCGCTACAGATTGCTTGTAGCGCTTTGCGTAAATATTTTTAACGCTTATCCATATGTAGCTTTAGTTCTTTTGGTAAAGTAAATACTACTTTTTCTTCAATACCAGGGTTTTCCATGGCTGTTTCTCCACCCCAAGCTTGCAGTTGTTTAATTACTTCTTGAACTAATACTTCAGGAGCTGAAGCGCCTGCTGTTACACCTACTACGTCAGCACCAGCAAACCATTCTTCTTGCATGTCTTGAGCGGTATCAATTAGGTAAGCTGGCTTGCCTAGTTGCTCAGCAATCTCTCTTAAACGGTTTGAGTTAGAGCTGTTAGTTGAGCCAACAACCAAGATAATATCTGACGTCTCGGCAAGGTCATGCACAGCATCTTGACGGTTTTGCGTGGCATAGCAAATATCATCTTTCTTTTGTTCTTGAATTGAAGGGAAGTGTTCATGTAATGCGTCAACCATGATTTGTGTGTCAGTCATGGAAAGTGTGGTTTGTGTGACATAAGCCAAATTATCAGGGTTATTCACTTTAACTGTTTTAACATCTTCAGGGTTTTCTACAAGGTAGATGGCGCCATTTTCCGTGCATTTTTCGTACTGCCCCATGGTGCCTTCAACTTCAGGGTGGCCTTCGTGGCCAATAAGGAATACTTCGCGGTCTGCCTTAGCGTGTTTGGCAACTTGTATATGAACCTTAGTCACTAAAGGGCAGGTCGCGTCAAAAACAGTTAAATTTCTTTCTACTGCTTCTTTTTGTACTTTTTTAGATACGCCATGTGCGCTGAAAATAAGATAAGAGCCTTCAGGGACATCACTTAATTCTTCGATAAAAATAGCGCCTTTGTCTCTTAGGCCTTCAACTACTGTGCGATTATGTACTACTTCGTGGCGGACATAAATAGGTGCGCCAAAGGCTTCGATGGCACGATCTACGATTTCAATAGCGCGGTCTACGCCAGCACAAAATCCACGAGGATTAGCAAGTTCAATTTTCATAATTTTTAAGTTGTTGTTAAGGCTTTTGATTTTTTGTCAAAGCCTAGGTAGCATTATATGTTGAGCATAGAGGCAGTATAAAAGAGTGTTTTCTTTGCTTCCTCTATGCTTAAAAGTTACCTAGATTAAGGGAGAGTCGATTTTTGATGGCAGGGTTAAATTTATTCGGCTTCTTTTATTTTACAAGTTGACCAGCCAAAAGGTAAGTAAGCAGGGCACCAATTAATTAAGGCGGTTGCTAGAGGAATAATGCCTACAGCTCCCCACCAAGACTGAAAGTAAGCGCCTGCAGCAATAATGCTAAGACCTGCAATAATTCTAATGATTTTATCAATTCCGCCAACATTAGGTTTCATAAGATTTCCTCTTTATTTAAAATAGCGAGCCAATAGGCCGAGTTTATTAGTGCAGGCGGGTAGGGGGATTTTGACCTCATAGCCGCCACCTGATGCTTCCTGCATTTCATGTCCGTGCATGTCCTCCATGCGTTCCACGATAATATCATGATTTCCATCGGGGTGTATAAACTCGAGTTTATCACCGACGGAGAATTTATTTTTAACTAAAATTTCAGCCATACCGGTGCTTTCGTCGTAGTTCCTTATTTCGCCGCAGAATTGTTGTTGGTGGCTTTTGGAATAGCCTGTGATGTAATTTTGCTGCTCGTGAGTATGATGGCGTTGATAAAAGCCGTCCGTATAGCCGCGATTAGCGAGATTCTCTAAAACACCAATCAACTCAGGCTGAAAGGCTTTGCCAGCTAAGGCATCATTAATGGCTTGTTTGTAAGTTTGTGCGGTTCTAGCTACATAATAATGCGACTTAGTGCGGCCTTCAATTTTTAAGCTATCAACGCCAATCTCAACAAGTCGCTGTATGTGTTCTATCGCGCGTAAGTCTTTTGAGTTCATTATATATGTGCCGTGCTCATCTTCCATGACCGGCATCAGTTCGCCGGGGCGACCTTCTTCTTCTAAGAAATAGACTTCGTCAGCTAGAGGGTGACGCTCCGCTCCACCGCAGTTAGCTGTACTGGTATTTAGGTCGTCCATAGAAATTGCGCCACCATCTAATATAAAGTCACCTTCGGCGTTTTCATGGGCGGGTTTAGTGTCGTATTTCCAGCGACAGGAATTGGTGCATGTTCCTTGGTTAGGGTCGCGATGATTAAAATAGCCGGATAATAAGCAGCGGCCAGAGTAAGCAATGCACAGTGCGCCATGAACAAATACCTCGAGTTCCATATCTGGGCATTCTTGGCGTATTTCAGCGATTTCATCTAAAGAAAGTTCGCGCGATAGGATGATGCGTTCCACGCCCATTTTTTGCCAAAATTTAACGGCGGCAAAATTAACAGTATTTGCTTGCACTGATAAATGTATTGGCATATCTGGCCATTGCTCTCTAGCCATCATAATTAAGCCAGGATCTGCCATGATGAGTGCGTCAGGTTGCATAGCAACAATAGGCGCAATATCTTTGATAAAAGTTTTAACTTTAGTATTATGCGGGATGACGTTAGCTGCTAAAAAGAACTTTTTTCCCAAGGCATGCGCTTCATTAATGCCTTTGGCGAGATTTTCATCAAGAAAGTCATTGTTGCGTACACGTAGGCTATAGCGTGGTTGCCCTGCATAAACTGCATCGGCACCATAAGCAAAAGCATAACGCATGTTTTTTAAAGTGCCTGCTGGGGATAGAAGTTCAATTTTTTTCATGTGCAAGAAAATCTCAAAAGCTAGTAATTAGCGCTATTCTACCTGATAGATTGCTAGCAAAATAGTCTAGTTATTATGCGGAAATAAGATTGTTTTGTGCTTTCTTAGTAACTTTATAAAAGTGAAATTACTTTGCAATCAGTTAAATATGCAATACAATGGACGGCTTTTTAATGGGGTTTCAACGCCCTCCTTGTCTTACTATCAAATTCTGGTAGAAGGCTATAACCCGAAAGGAAAATTATGCGACATTATGAAATTGTCTTTTTAGTTCATCCTGATCAAAGCTCTCAAGTACCTGCAATGATAGATCGTTATCGTGCAACTATTGAAGGCGCGTCAGGAGCTATTCACCGTCTTGAAGATTGGGGTCGTAGACATCTTGCGTATCCAATTAAGAAACTTCAAAAAGCACACTATGTATTAATGAATATTGAGTGTGATCAAGCAACTCTTGCAGAGTTGGAAAGTAGTTTCCGTTTTAATGATGCTGTGCTACGTAGTATGACTTTAGTAAGAAAAACTGCAATGACAGAAGCATCAGTGATTGCAACTGAGACTGCTGAACAAGCTACAGCATATGCTGAGAAACCAGCAGCTGCAAAAGAAGAAGCACCAGCAAAAGAAACTGCACCAGCAAAAGAAACTGCAAAAGAAGAAGTCGTTTCTGATGCTAAATCTGATTCTGAATAATTTAACAAATACATAAGAGGATAGCTCATGGCTCGTCAAATGAGACGCAAAAAGCAATTTGCTTTTGGTACACCAGGTGAAGCAAATGCAATCGATTATAAAAATATCGAAATGCTAAATGAATTCGTAACTGAAACAGGTAAAATTGTACCAAGCCGTATTACTGGCACAAGTGCAAAACACCAAAGACAATTAACAACTGCTATTAAACGCGCACGTTATATTGCTTTAGTACCTTTTTGTGATGCGCACGAATAATTAAATTAAGGTCGGCATTAGTGAAATTTTTAGCCAGTTATATTATGAAAGGAAGAATGCAGGCTATGGCTGTTGCATCTTCTTTAGCGCTGCTATCTTTACTAGTGCCACCTGTCAGTATTGTAAGTTCAGCTACGGTAGCATTGGTGACATTGCGTCGTGGGTGGTACGAAGGGTTGCTAGTCTTATTAAGTGCGTGTGTGGCGGCTGCTATTTTAGGTGTTATAGTTCTAGGTAATTATCAATTTGCCTTTGGTTATGCGCTTATTTTATGGCTGCCTGTTTGGTTGCTTTCTATAGTGTTACGTGAGGGGCGTCATTTGTCTCTGGCAATAGAAATTTCCTCAGTATTAGGTGCATTAGCTATTTTAGGTTTTTATTTGTTTGCTCAAGATCCTGCTGTTTATTGGCAGTCAATTTTGAACGTAATGATTGAGCCTATGATGCAAGCATCAGATGCGCCTATAGAGCAAGTTAAGCAAACAATTGCTATGCTCGCTAAATATATGACTGGCATTCTTGCAACAGGCTCAGTAACTGGCTTGTTATTAGGTTTGTTGTTGGCTCGTTGGTGGCAAGCAAACTTATATAACCCAGGTGGCTTTGGTGTAGAGTATCTTTCTTTGCGCATGCCTTCGCGGTTTACTATAACGACAGTCTGTGTATTCATTGTTGCTGTAGTGGCTGGCGGTGTTATTTCTGAGATAGCTTGGAACATAGGTATTATTTTATTTATGTTGTACGCTTTTATTGGTACGGCTATTGCACATGCAGTAATATCAGCAACGAAGGCAAAACGCTTTTTGTTGCCGATTTTTTATATGTTGATATTTGTTGTGCCGCACCTGGTTGTGCCGGTCGCGATTATTGGTCTCAGTGATACTTGGTTGAATTTACGAAAAAACATAAAACCCCCATCAAGCATTTAAATATGCGGTGGAATCGGTATACCGATAAATTATGAGGATTATAAGATGGAAGTTATCCTTCTTGAGAAAGTTGTAAACTTAGGTAATCTAGGTGATAAAGTAAATGTGAAATCTGGATATGCTAGAAATTTCCTTATTCCACAATTAAAAGCAGTTATGGCAACAGCAAAGAAAATTGCTGAATTTGAAGCACGTAGAGCGGAACTTGAAAAAGCTGCTGCTGAAAAACTAGCTGCTGCTGAAGCTAGAGCGACTGCGCTAGGTAAAATCGAAGTTGTTATTGCTCATAAAGCTGGCGACGAAGGTAAATTATTTGGTTCTGTTGGTACGCTTGATATTGCTGATGCAATGACAGCAGCTGGCGCAGCAGTTGACAAAAGCGAAGTACGGTTACCTACAGGTATCATTCGTCAAGTTGGCAGCTATGAGATAGATGTTAATCTTCATGCTGACGTTACAGCAACTGTTAATGTTCAGGTCGTTGCTGAAGAAGCTTAAGTAATTAGGCTTTAAGTTTACTGGTGTGACTATTTATAGTTGCATCAGTAACACTAAGTTTGCCGTAGCTTAATACGGTTTTATTAATTCTTTTTTTCAGTATATCATTCTGACTATACTGTTCTCTGGTCGCTCGTAGCGACAAATTCTCTAGTATTTTAATTAGTCACTACTTGTGGATAGTCGAGTTATGTATTATTTTTATGTCGCTTTATTTTATCTGTTATTGCCTTTGTTATTGGTGTTTCGTTATTTTAAAGGTTTAAAGTGGCAGGGTTTTAATGCGCGTTATAACGAAGTCTTGGGTTTTTATAAGAAAAAGCATGCGCAGAACGTCATTTGGGTGCATGCCGCCTCATTAGGTGAAGTGGAAGCAGCACATGTGTTAATCGAATATTTGCGCAAAAATTACCCTTATAAGGTTTTAGTCACCACAGGTACAGAGCCTGGTTATGATCGTGTGCGTGCATTGCAGGGCGATCAGGTGGAGCATGTTTATTTGCCCTATGATATGCCTGGGGCTGTAGAGCGATTTATTAAGCATTTTCAGCCTAAGATTGCCATTATTATGGAGACTGAAATTTGGCCTAGTTTATTTGCTAAATGTAAGCAGCATGAAGTTCCTTTGTTTATTGTTAATGCGCGGTTAACGGAGAAATCGAGTAAGGGCTATCTTAAATTAAAAGGTTTCTTGGCTAAGGTTTTTGTTGGGGTTTCTGGTGTTGCAGTACAAACTGAAGTGGATGAGCGTCGTTACCAAGAGATTGGTGTGTTAGCTGAAAAAATTACTGTCTCAGGTAATATTAAGCTTGATATGCCTATTGCTGAAGTGCTTAGGGTTAATATGGCACAAGTAAAGCAGGAATTATTTCCGAATCGTCAGGTGTTTGTTGTAGGGAGTACTCATGCTGGCGAGGATGAGATTTTTTTACGGGCTTATCGGCGTTTAAAGTCAAAATTTCCAGAAATTTTGTTGGTGTTAGTGCCGCGTCAGCCTAAGCGAACACCTGAAATCAAACAGTTATGCGCAAGAAATAAGCTTAATGTACTGGAGCGGACAGAACACAAGCCTTGTGATGTAGTAACTGATGTCTATTTGGTTGATACTCTCGGTGAATTAAAGCAAATGTATGCCTTGGCTGACTTTAGTTTCGTTGCAGGAAGTATGGTTCCTGTTGGTGGGCATAATATTTTTGAACCTATTTTATTAGGTGTGCCTGTAATGTTTGGTCCGCATATGAAAAATGTTGAATTACAAGCAAAGCAGTTACTTGAAGCGCGAGGTGCAATTCAATGTGTTAATGAGGCAGATATCATTCGGTCGGTTACGCTGATGATTGAAGATCCTCAAGAGAAAGCTCGATTAATTAATAATGCCCAGGCTTTTGTGGCAAAAAATAATGGCGCTGTAGAGCGAACAATTACACTTATCGATCCATTTTTGCGCGCGAACAAAGCCACACATCTACCTGATTAATCCCAGCCGATTTTAATAGTCTAGCGAGCTCGTTGGCAGTAGCGCCAGTTGTCATTACGTCATCTAAAATGGCGATATGATTAACCTTCGGTAGCTTTGTTACTTGAAATGCATTTTTAATATTTTTACGTCTTTGTTTGGCTGTCAGTGATATTTGGTGAGGCGTGTTTTTTATTCGCTGGCAACAGGATATGTCGATAGCTAAGTTGAGCTCTTTAGCGATAGTTTTCGCTATTTCATGTGTTTGATTAAAGCCCCTTTGTTTGTATCTATTGGTATGTAAGGGGACGGGAATAATTAGATTGGGTAGTTCAGCGTTTTTTCCAAGATAGTCGGCAAGTAATAAGCCGAGTAGTCGTGAGTTTTTATACGCACCATTAAATTTCAGTTGATTAATTAAGTAACGCATAGCGCCCTGATGGATAAAAGGGCTGTAGACTTTGTTAAAGGCTGGCGGATTTTTTTGGCATAGGCCGCAAAGTCGGGGTGTTGAGCTATGAATTGCGAAAGGCTTTGCGCAGCAATAACACTGATCTTCCATTTTTTCTAATGCATCATAACAAGCTACACACAAATCCATGTGCTCCATTCCTGGCTTGTTACATAAGATACAGCTAGTCGAAAGCAAACTATATTGTATAATATCGAACCAGTTGTTTACCATTTTTATCGTGTTAGGTTGATCAATATTAAGTCGTCGTCATCTAACTATAGCCCAGACCTTGGAGATTAACAGAATGTCAGCAGATTCAATGAATAATAATGCCGTGTTGCGCCATGATTGGCAGTTAGATGAAGTTAATGCTTTATTTACTCAGCCGTTTAATGATTTACTTTTTCAAGCGCATACAATCCATCGGACTAATTTCGATCCGAATGAAGTGCAGATCAGCAGTTTATTAAGCATTAAAACGGGATCTTGTTCCGAAGATTGTGGTTATTGTCCACAAAGTGCGCGTTATGATTCTGATTTAACGCCTGAAGCTCTAATGCCTATGGATGAGGTTTTAAAGGCGGCGCAAAATGCTAAAGATCAAGGCGCATCACGTTTTTGCATGGGTGCGGCATGGCGTAGCCCTAAAGATAAAGATGTTGACCGTGTTGTAGAAATGGTCAAAGGCGTGAAAGCGATGGGCATGGAAACCTGTGTGACTTTGGGTATGTTGACTGACCAGCAAACTAAGACTTTAAAAGAAGGCGGCTTAGATTATTACAATCATAATTTAGATACTTCAGAGGATTATTATTCTGAGGTCATTACTACGCGTACTTATCAAGATCGTTTAGATACCTTGGGTCGTGTGCGTGATGCCGGAATTAATGTCTGTTGTGGTGGTATCGTAGGCATGGGTGAAGATGAAACTGACCGCTCTAAGTTATTAATTGAATTGGCTAATTTACCTAAGCATCCTGAAAGTGTGCCAATTAATATGTTGGTACAAGTGGAAGGTACGCCATTAATGGGTTCTGAATCATTAGATCCTTTAATGTTTATTCGGATGATTGCGGTAGCGCGTATTTTAATGCCTCATTCACGCGTTAGATTATCTGCTGGTCGTAATGATATGTCAGATGAAATGCAGGCGATGTGTTTCTTTGCTGGTGCGAATTCTATTTTTTATGGGGACAAGTTATTAACCACCGATAACCCTATGACGAATCATGACTTGGCTTTATTTGAACGCTTAGGTGTGCGTTCTGCTGGATCAAGCTACGCGTAAGCGCATGACAGCAAAAGATAAGCAATTACAGCAAGCGCTGGAGGAATTAAAGCAAGCCGATTTATATCGCTCAAGACGCGTGATAGATTCTGCGCAAGGGGTTTATTCACAGGTCGATGGGAAGTCAGTATTAAACTTTTGTAGTAATGACTATTTAGGGCTGGCTAATCACCCTGAAGTGATTAAATCCTTTAAAGAGGCGGCTGATCGCTATGGCGTCGGCAGTGGTTCGGCGCATTTAGTGTGCGGTCATGGCCGTGAACATCATGCTTTAGAAGAGGAGTTGGCTGATTTTACGGGACGCGAGCGGGCATTGTTGTTTTCTACAGGCTATATGGCGAATTTAGGTGCGATAGCGGGTCTGATGGCTAAAGGTGATGTGATTTATGAAGATAAATTAAATCATGCCTCTTTACTCGATGGCGGATTGCTATCGGGCGCTAAATTTAAGCGCTATTTGCATAATGATTTGCATAACCTGCAATTAAAAATGCAAGGGCAAGAAGCTGGGCAAAATGCCATGATTGTCACTGATGGCGTATTTAGTATGGATGGTGATGTGGCTTGCTTGCCCGATTTATCAGCATTGGCGGAACAGCAAGGCGCATTGTTATTGGTTGATGATGCGCATGGTTTTGGTGTCTTGGGGCAATCGGGTGGCGGTATTGTTGAGCAATGTCAGTTAACTCAGGCGCAAGTTCCTTTGCTGGTGGGTACTTTTGGTAAGGCATTTGGAACGAGCGGGGCTTTTGTCGTAGGTTCTGAGGCTTTAATTGAATCCTTGATTCAAAAGTCGCGCACTTATATCTATACCACTGCATTACCGCCTGCAATTGCGGCAGCAACGCGAACTAGCCTAAAGCTACTTCAAGCTGATGGTTGGCGTCGAGATAAGCTGAATCAGTTGATTGCGCATTTTAGACGCGGAGCTGAGCAACTGGGCTTGGAGTTAATGCCTTCTGAATCGGCTATTCAGCCTATTATCTTAGGTGAGAGCCAGAAAGCCATGCAAGCTAGTGCGGCTTTGCTAAAACAAGGAATCTGGGTGAGTGCTATACGTCCACCGACTGTTGCGCAAGGTAGTGCCCGATTACGAATTACCTTTTCAGTTGCGCATGATATTGAACATGTGGATCAACTGCTAGGTGCTTTGGCAGGGATTTCTCAGTGATTAATATATATAAAGAGATCTATGGGCAAGGCGAGCCAGTAGTGATGTTGCATGGCTGGGCGATGCATAGCGGTTTATGGCGGGCTTTTGCTGAGCAGTTAGCTGTTGATCGGCAAGTGATATGTCTTGATTTGCCTGGGCATGGTCGAAGTGAAAATATCCAGCCTTATACCTTAGATGTTTTGGTTGATGAGTTAGCACTGGCTTTGCCTGAACAGCCTTGTCACTTAGTCGGTTGGTCTTTAGGCGGTGCGCTCGCTTTGCGTTTAGCTAAAAAATATCCGAATAAGGTTGAATCCTTAATACTAATCGCAAGTAACCCGCATTTTTTAAGTACGCAAGACTGGTTGGGTGTAGAGCCAAATATATTGGCAGACTTTGTTAGCAATATACAAAAAAATGCCTCGGTGACTTTGTTGCGCTTTATGAGCTTGCAAGTGAAGGGAATGCCGGAGATGAAATCATGCTTAAAACAGATTAAGGAGGTATTGCAGGAATGCGCTGTACCTGAGTTAGAGGTTTTGATGGGCGGGTTGCAGATATTGAAAACTGCAGATCTAAGAAGTACATTATCTGCTTTGACGCTGCCAGTACAAATGATTTTAGGCGAATATGATAGTTTAGTACCTGTGCAGCTTAGTGAGCAATGCGAATCTTTAGCGCCGCAAATTGAAATGCATGTCATTGAGGGGGCGGGGCATGTTCCTTTTATTTCTCATGAACAACAGGTTCTGGCGTTGGTTCGGGATTTTTTGCTTCGGAGTGGTGCGTGATGGTTGTGTCTGTGGTGGATAAAAAACAAATGCGCCAATCTTTTGGTCAGGCTTCGCAGAGCTATGATGGAATGGCAACTTTGCAGCGGCAAGTGGGGCGTGAATTAATTAACAGGGTTTCGCTTGCTGATAATGCTCTAGTGTTAGATGTGGGTTGCGGAACTGGTTTTTTTACTCAGCAATTACGTGATGTAGCGGGTTTGGAAAATATATTAGCCTTAGATATTGCTTTGCCTATGTTGTTGCAAACACAACAACGAGTTGGGTGCGCTAAAGTGCCGTTAATTTGTGCTGATGCGGAGCAATTACCTTTTATTGATAATTGCGTTGCGGGTATTGTTTCTAATTTAGCATTGCAGTGGTGTGCTAATTTAGATGTGATGTTTGCTGATTTTAAGCGAGTACTTCAGCCCAAGGGGCGGTTTGTCTTTTCGACTTTTGGTGTAAGTGCGTTGCATGAATTAAAAGCAGCGTGGGCAGTGGTAGATGATTATCCGCATGTAAATGAGTTCTGTTCTTTAGCTGAGGTTAGTGCAAAGTTGCAGGCAGCGGGGTTTGTTGATGTGCGCTTGGAAAAACGAATTTATCAGAGTAAATATACAAGTGTTATTGAGTTGATGCGCGAGCTTAAGGGGATTGGTGCGCATAATGTCAGTTATCAGCGTAATAAAGCTTTAACTAGTAAAGGTCAAATTCAAGCAATGTGTGCGGCTTATCCTGTCGATGCGGATGGTCAAATAACGGCGAGTTTTGAAATAATTTATGTTCAAGTAAGGAATGAGGGATAGGTATGGCGCAAGGTTATTTTGTTACTGGCACGGATACAGGTATTGGTAAAACTTGGACGACAGTTGCGCTTATGCAGTATTTCAAAAATCAGGGTAAGAGTGTTATAGGTATGAAGCCTGTCGCTTCAGGCTGTGATGAGTTGGACGGGCAATTACGTAATGAGGATGCCTTGTTATTGCAAGAGCATGCATCAGTGGCGTTGCCTTATCAAGATGTTAATCCTTATGCTTTTGCATTGCCGGTTTCACCGCATATTGCGGCTGAGCAGGCGGGCGTTGAAATAAATATAATAAGCATTGTTGAGAAGTATCAAGAGCTTGAAAAAAAATCGGATATTGTTTTGGTTGAAGGGGTTGGTGGTTGGCTGGTACCGATTAATACGCAGCAAGATGTTGCAGATTTAGCAGAAGCTTTAGATTTGCCAGTAATTGTGGTGGTTGGTATGCGCTTAGGCTGTATTAATCAAGCTAAGTTGACGTTTGCAGCAATAGAGCAAAAAGGTGTGCCTTGTAAAGGGTGGATTGCATCCTGTGTGGAGCAAGATATGTTGATGCTTAAAGAAAATATACAGACACTTTGTGCGGCCACAGCTATTCCGTTATTAGCCGTATTACCTAATGCAGCTGAACTAGATGCTAAAGCGTTCGCGGGGAAAATCGATAAAACCTTATAACATTAAAGTTTTTATGGTATAAAGACCTTTCTTATAATAATAAATCGGAGATAAGAATGGCTTTAATTACTTGGAATGCTGAACAACATGAGACCAAAGTTGATTTTGCTGATGATGAACACAAGATATTATTTGATAAGTTAAATAAATTATATGATTTGGCTACCGGCGGTGCTGAGCGTAGTAACATAGGTAGTGCGTTGGATGATTTGATTGCCTATGTAGTTGAACACTTTGCTCATGAAGAAAAAGAAATGCAGGCTAAGGATTATACGGGTTATGTGGCACATAAAGCAGAACATGATGCTTTAGTGGGTATTTGTGCTGGGTTGCAAACTAAGTTCCATGCGGGCGAAGGTGATGTAACTGCAGATACCGGAGCTTTAGTAAAAGGTTGGTTAGATAGCCATATCCCTACTTTTGATCGAGCTTATGAGAGTACATTAAATAGCTAAAATGCAATAGGTTAACAAGAAATATGAGGCTTGTGAGGTTAAACTTTACAGGCCTTTTTTATGCGCGCAAGAAATTTTTTATAAAAACACAGCGGGATTGTCTAGCTTAGCAAGAGCGCATACGGTAAAATTGAAAAGTTTGATTGTGGTAAGAATAAAAGGGACAGATCTAGTAAGGGAATAAGTCTGGGACTACAATCACTATAATAATGCATTCAATCAGTTTCTAACTTTTAGGGGAGGCTACTCCGTGATGAAAACAAAGCAATTATTCGCCAGTCTGCTCCTTATGGCTTATGGCCTAGGGACAGCTCAGGCGGACTACACTCTTAACTTAATGGAGGGGGTAACATCAATTAGTAAAGATGTTTACGGCCTACATATGTTGGTATTGTGGGTGTGTGTATTCATAGGTATCGTTGTATTCGGTGCTATGTTTTACTCCATTTACTTTCACCGTAAGTCGAGAGGGTACAAAGCGTCAAATTTCCATGAAAGTACAAAAGTGGAAATTATATGGACTATCATTCCAACCGTGATTTTAATTTTATTAGCAATTCCTGCTACTAAAGTTATGCTGGAAATGGATGATACCAAAGACTCAGAAATGACCATTAAAGTCACGGGGTGGCAGTGGAAGTGGGAATATGAATACTTAGATAGTGGTATTCGTTTTTTTAGTAGCTTAGATGAAGCTAGCAATAAAGCGAGACAACTTAATTCTGGTATTGATCCACGAACTGTACCTAATTATTTATTGGAAGTTGATAAGCCTTTAGTGGTACCTATTAATACTAAGATTCGTTTCTTATTTACAGCGGCTGATGTAATTCACTCTTGGTGGGTTCCTGATTTGGGCTGGAAAAAAGATACGATTCCTGGCTTTATTAATGAAGCATGGACTTCTGTTGAGAAAGCAGGCACATATCGCGGTCAATGTACTGAGCTATGTGGTAAAGATCATGGTTTTATGCCAATTGTAGTTATTGCAATGGAAAAAGCAGATTATGCGGCATGGGTTATTGAACAAAAAGGTGAAGTAGTAGCTCAAGCAGCTGCAGCAGAGCAAGATTGGACTCAAGAAGATTTAATTGCGAAAGGCGAGAAAGTTTACGCTAATAATTGTGCATCTTGTCATATGGCTGATGGCGCAGGTATGGCGGGTACTTTTCCTGCAATTTCAAATAGCCCGCTGGTAACAGGGGATATTGATGCGCAAGTAGAATTAATGCTAAATGGTAAAGGTATGATGCCTGCCTTTGGGCAAATGTTAGATCCTGTTGATTTTGCAGCAGTAACTACATTTATACGTAATGGTTTAGGTAATGCAGTAGGTGATTCAATTCAGCCTTCAGCTATCAAATCTTTACAAGCAGCGATTCCAGAAGTCGTTTATGACGATGATGACGAATAACATTCGTTATTGTGTTTGAAGCAAATCTTTTTAAGTATTAAACGAGGTATTAGTATGTCTGCTGTAACAGCTGAACATGATCATGATGATCATCATGATCACGGGCCTGAGAAAGGCCTTTTAAGGTGGATAATTACCACCAACCATAAAGATATTGGTACGCTTTATTTATTGTTTGCGTTAGCGATGTTTTTTGTTGGTGGGATGATGGCATTGGTTATTCGTGCCGAATTATTTGAGCCAGGTATGCAGTTTGTGAGTCCGCAGTTTTTTAACTCGATGACCACGATGCATGCATTGGTAATGGTGTTTGGTGCAGTAATGCCAGCATTTGTGGGTTTTGCTAACTGGCAGATTCCATTAATGATTGGTGCGCCAGATATGGCGTTACCACGTATGAATAACATGAGTTTCTGGATGTTAGTCGGTGGTATATTGCTATTAGCAAGTACATTGTTTATGGAAGGTGGAGCGCCGGCATCGGGTTGGACTTTATATCCGCCATTGGTGTTGCAAACAGGTGCTGCATTACCATTTGCTATTTTCTCTGTACATATGTTGGGTATCTCATCGATTATGGGGGCGATTAACATTATCGCAACTATCTTCAATATGCGTGCGCCAAAAATGACATTGATGAAAATGCCATTATTTGTTTGGACTTGGTTAATTACGGCTTTCTTATTGATTGCGATTATGCCTGTTTTTGCAGGCGCGGTAACGATGCTATTGACTGACCGTTTCTTCGATACTAGCTTCTTTAATGCAGCGGGTGGTGGTGATCCTGTGCTTTATCAACATATTTTTTGGTTCTTCGGACACCCAGAAGTATATGTAATGATTCTGCCAACTTTTGGTGTTGCTTCAACTATTATTCCAGTATTTGCACGTAAGCCTTTATTCGGTTATAGCTCTATGGTTTATGCGACAGCAGCGATTGCATTTTTATCATTCATCGTTTGGGCGCATCACATGTTTACTGTGGGCATGCCGATGGCGGGTGAGTTGTATTTTATGTATGCGACTATGTTAATTGCGATTCCTACTGGGGTTAAAATCTTTAACTGGACCGCAACGATGTGGCAAGGGTCTATGACCTTTGAAACTCCTATGTTGTTTTCAATTGCTTTCGTAGTGTTATTTACTCTGGGTGGCTTTACTGGATTAATGATGGCTCTGGCTCCTATTGATTTTCAGTATCATGATACTTACTTTATTGTGGCTCACTTTCATTACACTTTAGTGCCAGCATCAGTATTTATTTTGATGGCAGGTGGATATTTCTGGTTACCTAAATGGACTGGAAATATGTATGATGAGAAATTAGCTAAATTGCATTTCTGGTTATCGGCTGTTTCGGTTAATATTTTGTTTTTCCCGCAACATTTCTTAGGTTTGGCTGGTATGCCGCGTCGTATTCCTGATTACGCAGTACAGTTTGCTGATTGGAATATGGTGTCTAGTGTTGGTGCATTTATTTTCGGTTTTAGCCAGTTGTTATTCCTTTATATTGTTATTCACACAATTAAGGGGGGTACAGGCGAAAAAGTATCTGATGAAGTTTGGGAAGATGCACATAAGCACGGTTTAGAGTGGACTTTACCTTCACCAGTGCCATACCATACTTTTGCTACTCCACCAGAAAAAATTCCAACTGAACATTTCTAAGGAGCTTACATCACTTTGCTCATAGTTAGTTTATATGAGCAAAGTGATAGCAAAATAATGACTACTAAAACAAAAAATATTTTGACTGCAGTCGCCTTAGCGGTTGTTGCAATTTCAATTTATGTTTTTGCTGTAATAAGGGTTACCTCTTAGTGAATGCAGATTTAGAGCAGAAGAATAAAAAAACAGTTCGAGCCTTAGTTCTTTTGGTGTTCGTTATGTTTTTGTTTGCCGTTGCTTTAATACCTTTGTACGATATTTTGTGCGAGATAACCGGTATTAATGGGAAAACTAAGCAAGACTCTTCTGCTTTAAATTATGCTGTTGATACACAAAGAGAAATAACGCTGGAGTTTATTACTTCACTGGGTTCAGGTACTAACTTAGCCTTTAAGGCTGATAAGTACGAGGTTAAATTGCATCCGGGTGAAGTGGTTAAGATGGGTTTTACAGCAACCAATAAAACAGATCAGCGTATCACTGCAAAGGCTAACCCGAGCGTTACTCCGGGACCTTCAGTCGCTTACGTTAAAAATACCGAGTGTTTTTGTTTTGATACCCAGGTTTTTGAAGCGGGTGAAACTAAGCACTTAGAAGTGCAAATAGTGATTAACCCCGCCTTACCTGAGCATTATAAAAGGCTAACATTCGGACTTACATTTTTTGATACTACTAACTAAATAGGGGATTATGATGTCTACACAAGGCGCATATTACATTCCACATAAGGCAACATGGCCGATAGCTGCGACTATTGGTTTGATGACTTCATTGGCAGGTTTTGCAAACTACTTAAATGGCAATGCGGCAGGCTCTACTTTTATGCTGGTCGGCTTGTCAATTTTTATTATCATGATTGGTGGTTGGTTCACTTTACAAGCAACAGAAAGTGAAACAGGCATGTATAACAAAGGCGTGGGTATTTCCTATCGCATGGCAATGATGTGGTTTATTTTTTCTGAAATCATGTTTTTTGCAGTATTTTTCGGTACGCTTTGGTACACGCGTAATTTATCAGTAGATTGGTTGGCAAGCATTGGTGACGGCCCAGGTCGTTCTTCAGGTATGTTATGGCCTTCTTTTGAGTCTGTATGGCCAACAAATGGACCGGGTGATATTGGTGGTGAATTTGAGCCTATGGGGGCTTTCGGTTTACCTTTGTTGAATACTTTAATTCTTTTAACTAGTGGTGTGACTTGTACTTGGGCACATCATGGTTTAATTGAAAAAAATCGTAGTCAATTAATCAAAGGTTTAGCGGCAACTGTTGCTTTAGGCTTTTTGTTCGTTGCTTTCCAGGCGCTTGAGTATCAAGAAGCTTATCATGAAATGGGTTTAACTTTAGGTTCTGGTATCTATGGTTCGACTTTCTTCATGTTGACCGGTTTTCATGGTTTTCACGTTTGTGTCGGTGCTATTATTTTGACTGTGGTTTTATTCCGTAGTTCAAAAGGACATTTTACACCTGAAAATCATTTTGCTTTCGAGGCTGCGGCTTGGTATTGGCATTTTGTTGATGTTGTCTGGTTGGGTTTGTTTATTTTTGTTTATATGATGTAATCAATCCAGTTTGGCTGAAAAAAGCACTATCTGTATGGGTAGTGCTTTTTTTTTGTCTTGATAAATAGCAATAATTTCGGGGTTTTATCTTGGGTTTTTTAGCTATTTTGTTGTTGTGCTGCTTTTTGTAGGTGCATTTGCATACCGATACCCGAAGGTTGGATTAAGCCAGTCATAAAAGCAATAGATAATAAGATAAATAAAACGAGAGAAATTCCAATGCGATAAGTCAATGCCTTGACTGTTTTTGCAGAAGACTCTTTATGCATTATTAGGTGATAGAGAGCTGTGCCAAGGCTGGCAAGGATCGTTAGGAAGACAAGAATAATAAGAATTTTTAGCATAGTGGTAAGATAGTCTATTAATGAATGGGGTTGCTAGATAGCAAATATTTTGATAATTATAAGCCTAGTTAAGATTTTAATTAAGCAATGATGATGTTATCGGCTTTATTTTAGGTATCACAGATGAAACTAAGTTTTTTAAACTATACCTGGAAAATTAACTTCATCCCTTTTATTGTTTTTATTGCTGTATTGGCTCTTTTGTTGCGCTTAGGTTTCTGGCAATTGGATAGGGCGGAAGTTAAACGAGCACATATCACTACTCAGCAAGAAAAAATGCTGTTACCACCGGTAGCATTGATTCATTTGTTGGCTACTAGCGATGAGTGGCGATATAGGCAAGTACAATTACGTGGGCACTATGATGTAGCGCATCAATTTTTAGTCGATAACCAAATTATAAATGGTAAATTGGGGGGCTTTGTTTTGACCCCTTTTGTGCTGACAGGTAATAATAAACTGGTTTTGGTTAATCGTGGCTGGGTAGCCATGAGTAAGGACAGGCAGAAATTACCTGACATTGATTTTAAACCACCTTTTGGTGAGTTGGTGTTGAGCGGTATGCTCAATCACTTTCCAGGGGTGGGGCTGGTTTTGGCAGGAGCCGATGAGCCCAGCGATTCTTGGCCTTCAGTGGTACAAATAATCAATGATGTCAAGATTGCTAAAAAGCTTAATCAGCCTATTTTTGATTTTCAGGTTCAGTTATTGCCTGATCAGCCGGATGGCTATGCAAGGGATTGGCAGATAAATACTCGTATGCCGCCAGAAAAACATATTGCCTATGCTGTGCAATGGTTTGCTCTGGCTGTTACCTTAACATTATTAATACTTTGGATAAGTTGTAAAAAATATAAAGATGAATAATCAACAAAAAAAGAATCAACGCACAATTATTATTTTAGCGTTAATGACTGCCATTCCATTTTCTATTGCTTGGTATTTAACTAAAAATCCAGATTTCCAGCCCATGGCAACTAATAAAGGCGATTTGATTGCTCCTGTGGTAACAACCGAAAGAAGTGACCTGATGGGCGTAGATGATTTTTCTGTGGAAAACATTAAAGAGCTTGAAGGGCATTGGGTTATTTTAAATATTATTCCTAATAAAGGGTGTAATCAGCTTTGTATTGATGCGATTCATGCAACTAAGCAATTACGCTTAATGCTTAATAAAGATTTGCCTCGTGTCAGGCGTGCTGTAATTCTAGTGCAAGGCGTCCAAGAGGAAAGCTTTCAGCCATGGTGGGATGCGGATGATCGATTATTAAAGGTTAAACCTAGCTCGACATTGCTGGAGAAAATTAAGCAAAAGGTAGCAGCAGAACTTACTGATGGAATGATAATATTAATGGATCCACTGGGTAATTTGATGATGCAATATAAATCAGGTTTCGACCCTTATGCTGTTAAGAGTGATTTGAAAAAATTACTTAGAATTTCTCAAATTGGGTAAGTAGGTATGTTTAGAGTTTTTACTGTTTTAGTTGGTTTTTTTATTTTATTGCTTGCAGGTACTGGCGCATATCAGCACTTAGTACCTGTTGAAGTTCTGACATGTAATGAGTTGTTAAGCTGTTATACGCAGGTAGTGCAAATATTTGGTCAAGAATATATAGCAAATCATGAGCTCATTGCTTTGATCTACTCAATAAGTGCTTTTGCTATTGTTGTGTTGTTAGGCATGATGATCTTGAGTAGCCTTTGGCTAAAAAATTCACGCTTGAAACTGGCTGTTTATACGTTAATTTTAGCTGGTTTGGTGGGCGTGCAAATCCCCTTAGGTATGCATGCGCATTGGTTGGGTACTCAGGCACTTAATCAGCTGGCTCATTACCTGTTGAATGCATTTGCCTTGTATGTGCTTGTGCATATTTATTTGCATAGTAAAGCAGGCTACGTTAAACGTAATGATGGCACTAAATCATGGCTTGTTTCTAGTGCTATTGTTGTTCTAGGCTTGCAGTTATTGTTGGGTGCTTGGCTCACTGCAAACCATGCGGGCTTGGTCTGCGGTGGGTTTCCTCAGTGTTTAAATTCATGGTGGCCGCAAGCAAACTATGTCAATGCATTTAACTTTTTAGCACCATTATCATTTGATGCAAAAATCGCTGTGCATTGGGTGCACCGTATTTTTTCAGTTATTGTTTTTATTGGTTTAACGGGTCTAATGCTATCTGCTACTAGCAGTCGCATTAGGTCAGTACGTTGGGCGGGTGCTGCAATAAGCTTGTTATTACTAGTTCAGTTTACAGCTGGAATCGCGCTAGTTAAGTTATCTATGCCGGCATGGATAGGTGTAGTACATAGCCTTACGGCTATGATTTTGATGTTGCCTTTGCTATTGATTAGGTTTCATGCGAAATATAAGACTGTAGATGAAGAGCGAGTTACTGTACCTGCGGAAGATTCTGTTGTTTCTGAAGGCTTAAGGAAGGATGAGCGGCCAACGCTTATCATTGAAGGTGAGGTAAAAATACCTGCTCCTGAGATAGTTGAGCCTGAGTCTTTATATTTGCGTTTAAAGTCACAGCTTGGAAAGACGCGCACAGGTTTAGGGACTGCATTATCGGTAGTTACTTTTGCGAATCGCAAGATTGACCAAGATTTATTGGAAGAGATAGAGACTAGTTTATTAATGGCTGATGTGGGTATGGATGTGACCACGGGCATCATTGCTAAATTGGAAGAAAGTGTTGAAAAACACCAACTGCAAGATGTTAATGCCTTATCTGACCTTTTAAAGCAACAGTTATTGGAGTTATTAGAGCCTGTAAGTCAGCCTTTGGTAATACCAGAAAAAGAAGGGCCTTATGTGATTTTAGTAGTGGGTGTCAATGGTGCAGGTAAAACAACAACAATTGGCAAGCTAGCGCAAAGATTGCAACAGCAAGGACATAGTGTCATGTTAGCAGCCGGTGATACATTCAGAGCCGCAGCGGTTGAGCAGTTGCAAGTTTGGGGTGAACGTAACAAAATTCATGTCGTGGCGCAGCATACGGGGGCGGATTCTGCGTCGGTTATATTTGATGCGGTACAGTCGGCGCAAGCAAAAGGTGTTGATGTATTGATTGCTGATACAGCAGGTCGCTTGCACACTAAATCAAATTTGATGGAAGAGTTGAAAAAAATCAAACGCATTATCGGTAAGTTGGATGATACAGCACCGCATGAGGTGTTATTGGTTTTAGATGCCGGTACAGGGCAAAATGCCCTTTCGCAAGCGGAACATTTTAACAAAGCAGTTGAATTGACAGGACTTGCCCTAACAAAATTAGATGGTACAGCGAAAGGAGGGATTATTTTCGCTTTAGCAAAACAAGCGGGTATACCTATCCGTTTTTTGGGGGTGGGTGAGGGTATTAATGACTTACAAGATTTTAATGCTCGAGATTTTATCGATGCCTTATTTAAGCAAGATAAAGATTAATCTGTCATGTTAAGCTTTGATCATGTTTTTAAGCGTTATGCTGATGCAGGGGATACTTTAATTGACCTTAGCTTCCATCTTGATAAAGGCGAAATGGCTTTTTTAACGGGGCACTCGGGGGCAGGAAAAAGTACTTTACTTAAGTTAGTGGCGGTTATTGAGCATTGCACTCGAGGGCAGATTTTAGTTGATGGGCAAAATATTTGTCGTATGCACGATAGGCAAATTCCTTTTTTGCGACGCAAGTTAGGCTTGATTTTTCAGGACTATAAGTTGCTTTTTGATCGCACTGTTTTTGATAATGTAGCGTTACCTTTGATTGTCGCGGGTGTAGGTCGGCATGAGGTGGCGAGACGGGTTCGTGCAGCACTCGATAAAGTAGGTTTGTTAACTAAGGAGCATAAGTTACCTTTAGCCTTGTCGGGTGGTGAGCAACAGCGTATTGGTATTGCGCGTGCGGTTGTCAATAAACCCGCGTTAATCTTAGCTGATGAGCCTACAGGTAACTTAGATCCGCAATTATCAGCAGAAATTATGCATTTATTTGAGCAGTTTAAACAAGTGGGTGTTACGGTTTTAGTTGCCACGCATGATATTGAATTAGTGACAAAGTTAGATCATAGGGTTTTGCAATTGGATCATGGCGCACTTATTAAACATCATTTATGAAGTCAGTTAGAAAAAAGCCTATAGAGACCCCGCGGCAAGTCAAGCAAGTTGCTCATCATAAGCGTAAGCCTGCAGGCTGGTTCAGCATTAATTTGCTACTACATAGAGAGGCATTAGGTGCTAGTTTGCGTAGATTGTTGTTAACACCTTTCACCTCGGCTATGGCTATTATAGTTATGGCTATTGCCTTGTCTTTGGCGGGAAGCTTTTATGTTTTAGTAAATAATGCCCAACAATTAGTTGATAATTTACAGACAGGCAAACAGTTTTCATTGTTTTTACATGAATATATTGCTGATAAGCAAGCTGCAAAATTAGCGCAGCGGTTACGGGCCTATGAAGGGGTGGCTAATGTTGTGCTGATTTCTAAGCAGCAAGCTTTAGCAGAATTTCAGCAATATAGTGGCTTTGGTGCCGCATTGAATGCCCTAGAAAGCAATCCCTTGCCAGCGGTCATTCAGGTTTTTCCTACACAAGAGATAAGTGAAGCGTACCAACTAACGCAATTGTTAGAGCAAACAAAAAATGAACAAGAAGTTGATTTTGCCCAAATTGATATGGATTGGGTAGCACGTTTGCAGACAATGATGCAAATAGCTAATCAAGTAGTCATGTTGCTATCCGGCTTGTTAGCTGTTGCTGTGGTTTTTATTACTGGAAATACCATACGCTTAGAGTTGCAAACACGCAGAGATGAGGTTGTAGTAGAAAAGCTAGTAGGGGCAACAAATGCATTTATATGTCTCCCTTTTCTTTATAGTGGTTTTTGGTTTGGCTTTATAGCTGGGTGTTTTGCTTGGTGCATTATTAACTTAATGTTATTTATGCTCAGCTCTCCCATTGCTCATTTATCTATGCTTTATCAGAGTCAATTTCAATTACATTTTATGACCTTTGCGGAGTCAATGAGTTTAATTGTCAGTGCGTCAGTGCTTGGCATCTTGGGTGCATTAGCAATAGTGAGTCACCAAATTAGATTATTAAAGCCTGAGTAGGGCTTGATTTTGAACCTTTGCGTACCTATATCTTGTAAATCGGCTTAATTATCGGTAAGGTATTAAAATATGCTTTGAGCTGAGATTGCAGAAAAATAAAAATAACAATAGGGAGAGATGTATGTCAAAAAGCCAAAACTTGCAGGATACCTTTTTGAATGCGCTAAGAAAAGAGCACACGCCAGTATCCATTTTTTTAGTCAACGGTATTAAGTTACAAGGCCGTGTTGATTCATTTGATCAATATGTCATTATGCTAAAAAATACAATGTCACAGATGGTGTATAAACATGCAATTTCTACTATTGTGCCCGGGAAACCAGTCACTATGATTAATAAAGAGAGCGAAATTGAGTGAGTTAAAAGTATCGACTAAGGAGATCACTATTGTTTGATCGTCCTGAGTCCGGAGAAAGAGCCGTCCTAGTACACATTACCTTACATGACGGACAAGAAGATTTAAATGAATTAAAAGAGCTGGCTAGTTCAGCAGGTGCTGAAGTTGTGCATGTCCTTACGGGGTCTAGACGTCATCCAGACCCTGGTTTTTTTGTAGGCTCTGGTAAATTGGAAGAGTTGAAGGCGGTAATAAAAGAAACAGAAGCAGATCTTGTGCTGTTTAATCATGTTTTAACGCCTAGCCAAGAGCGTAACTTAGAAGCTGAATTAGAGTTTAGGGTAGTTGACCGTAATGGTCTTATTCTAGATATTTTTGCTTTAAGAGCAAAGACCTATGATGGTAAGTTGCAAGTAGAGTTGGCGCAGTTAAATCACCTTTCTTCGCGTTTAACCGGAGGTTGGTCGCATTTAGACCGTCAGAAAGGTGGGATTGGTATGCGCGGAACGGGTGAGACTCAATTAGAGTCTGACCGGCGCTTAGTCAGTCAGAGAATTAAGCTAGTCGAAAGTCGTTTGGCTAAAGTAGTCAAGCAACGCCATCAAGGACGAGTTAGGCGAAAGCGTTCTGAAACCCCTAGTGTGTCTTTAGTGGGTTATACTAATGCGGGTAAGTCAACGTTATTTAACCGTTTAACGGGGTCGGATATTTATGTGGCAAACCAATTGTTTGCTACGTTAGATCCCACTATGCGCCGTTGTCGGTTAGCGAATAATTCAGAGCTTGTTTTAGCCGATACAGTAGGTTTTATTCGTCATTTGCCACATGAATTAGTTGCGGCCTTTAAGTCAACACTACAAGAAGCAGCAGATGCTGATTTATTACTGCATGTGATTGATGCGAATGATGAGTATAGAAATGAAACGATTTATGAAGTAAATCGTGTTTTAAAGGATATAGGCGCAGATAAAAGTCCTCAGTTAGAGGTCTTTAATAAAATTGATTTATTAGATGATTTTGCGCCGCGAATAGATAGAAATGATCAAGGTAAGCCTGTGCGAGTTTGGTTGTCAGCGCAAACAGGGGCTGGAATGGATTTGCTTTTACAGGCCTTAGCGGAAATATTTTCTGCAACAAGAGTAAGAAGGTTATGCCATTTGTTACCTAGTCAAGGTGGTGTACGTTCGCAATTATTCTCAGTAGCCAATATTTTGCAAGAAGATTGCACAGAGGAAGGTGGTTGGGATTTATTGGTGGAAATTGATCAGCAGTATTTAGGCGTTTTACGAGAAGTTGAAATAGAAGAAATTGTGTAATTATGTATTTTTTAGGATAATTACCAAGTAAAATCATAAGAATTACATATTTTTATAAATTCTCATTAATTTTTTTGCTGTACATAAGGTGGAGTTAGCGAATGTCTTGGAATGAACCAGGCGGTGATAAGAAGAAAGACCCTTGGAGTGGTCGCAACGAGGATAATGGTCCTCCTGATTTAGATGAGGCGATTCGTTCGCTGCAAGATAAATTAGGCGGCTTATTTGGCGGCAATAAAGGTGGTGGTAGTGGTAATGATGAAGTGTCACCTCCTTCCCTAAAAGGTCTTGGATTTTTAGCGCTTGGTGCAGTTGCCCTTTGGGGCGCAAGTGGCTTTTATATTGTTGATGAAGGAAATCGTGGTGTTGAAATGCGTTTTGGTAAGTATATTGCCACAACTCAGCCAGGTTTAAATTGGCGTTTACCTTCGCCTATTGAAACGGTAGATATTGTTAATGTTTCTCAGCAGCGATTTTTAGAGGTTGGTTATCGTTCTGGTGGTGGTCGTACTTCAGGCGGGCAGGGTTCTGTAGCAAAAGAAGCGTTAATGTTAACTAAAGATGAAAATATAGTTGATGTGCGTTTAGCTGTTCAGTATCAAGTTAGTGATGCTAAAAAGTATTTATTTAATATCTTGAACCAGACAGCAACCTTAAAGCAAGTAACAGAAAGTGCGGAGCGTGGTGTCATTGGTGGTAATACCATGGACTTTGTTCTGACTGAAGGGCGTAGCCAGATTGTTGCTGATATTAAGACTGAAATTCAACAAGTTATGGATTCTTATGAATCAGGTGTTGTCATTACCAGTGTCAATTTGCAGGATGCTCAGCCACCTGAGCAAGTGCAAAATGCGTTTGAAGATGCCATTAAAGCGCGTGAAGATAAACAGCGCTTAATTAATGAAGCAGAAGCTTACGCTAATGATGTCGTGCCTAAGGCGCGTGGTGCTGCAGCAAGATTAACGCAAGAATCAGAAGGTTATAAATCACGTATTATTTCGGCTGCAGAAGGGGACGTGAGTCGTTTTAAGCAGATTTTGACTGAGTACAAAAAAGCGCCAGAAGTAACGCGTAAACGTATCTATCTAGATACGATGGAATCAGTAATGAGCGGCACCGATACAGTGATGGTCGATGTTAAGGGGGGGAATAACTTAATGTATTTGCCTTTAGATAAGCTAGCTGCTAAGTCGCAAGCTAAGGTGAGCGATGGTTACGTGCAAAGGGCACCTTCAACTACGCAGACATATACTACAACTAACACGGCGCGACCATCAACGCGTGGACGTACACAGAGAGGGCGCTAAAATGTCACAAAATAAAATTTTAGTGGGTATTGGTGCTTTATTAACAGTCGGTATGATGTCTGTTTTTACTGTTTCTGAAACTGAAAAAGCAATTAAATTTAAGTTTGGTGAAATTGTTGCATCTGATTATCAGCCAGGCTTACATTTTAAAATTCCTTTTATCAATAACATTAAAAAATTTGATGCGCGTATTTTGACTTTAGATACTGCACCAGAACGTTTTTTAACGGCTGAAAAGAAAAATGTGATTGTTGACTCGTTTGTAAAATGGCGTATTAGCGATGTTACAACTTTCTATACCTCTGTGGCGGGTGATGCTTATCAAGCGAATGTGCGTTTAGATCAAGTCATTAAAGATGCATTTCGTAGCGAATTTAGTAAGCGTGATATTAAGCAGTTGGTATCAACTGATCGCAGTGCTGTACGTGAAGCATTGATTACTAATACCAAAGAGGCAGCGGCTAAATTAGGTGTTGATATTGTTGATGTACAAGTAAAACGTATTGATTTACCAGATGAAGTCAGTCAATCTGTTTATAGTCGTATGGAAGCAGAGCGTGCGCGTGTTGCGCGTGAGTTTAGATCGCAAGGTTCGGAAGCAGCAGAGCGTGTTCGAGCTGATGCTGATAAGCAGAAAGAAATTATCTTAGCGAATGCTTATCGTGATGCAGAAAAAACTAAAGGTCAGGGGGATGCAAAAGCCTCTGAAATTTATGCAAAAGCATACGGTGCCGATATTGAGTTTTATTCGTTTTATCGTAGTATGGCTGCTTATAAAGAAACATTTAGTCAATCAGCTAATATCATGGTGACCGAGCCAGATTCTGATTTCTTTAAATATTTCAAAAAGATGAAATAACTAAATCATTTATTTGAATTGAACAATTAAGCGCTCCGCCTATGCGGGGCGTTTTTGTGTGAATTGGAAAATTATCATGTTGCAAAGAGATCCTTGGTTATTGCCAGAAGGTGTTGAAGAAGTATTACCTGAAGATGCACGGCATTTAGAAGTTTTACGTCGTCAATTGTTGGATGTTTTTGAGTGTTGGGGTTATGAAAAGGTAATTCCACCTTTTATTGATTACTTGGATTCATTGTTAACAGGGTCGGCGCACGACCTGAACTTGCAAACATTTAAGTTAACGGATCAATTGAGCGGTGAAATGCTTGGTATTCGTGCCGATATGACGCCACAAGTGGCAAGGATTGATGCGCATAGTTTAAGTCATCAGCAGCCATCACGACTTTGTTATGTGGGCACAACTTTGCATACGCGAGGCGATGCGTTAGATAAAACACGAATCCCAATGCAAATTGGGGCGGAATTGTTTGGTCACGCAGGCATTGATAGTGATGCTGAAGTTGTGCAGTTAATGCTTGAAGTATTGGCAATGGCAGGTCTAAAAAATGTGCACCTAGATTTAGGTCATGTTGCTATTTATCGTGGTTTAGTTGCGCAGGCTCAGTTAACTGAAGAGCAAGAATTAGAGTTATTTGATATTTTACAGCGTAAATCGAATAGCGAACTTAGTGATTTATTAGAGAGTTATGCAGTTTCAGCGGAATTAAAAGCTATCTTTTTGAGCTTGCCTAAATTAAATGGAGATAAGTCCGTTTTAGCAACTGCGCAAACAGTTTTTGCGGCAGCGGATGGGGCGGTAAAATCTGCTTTGGCCGAATTACTAGCATTAGCTGATCTATTGCATGCTTATTACCCTGAACTCACGATCAGTTTTGATTTGGCAGAATTGCGTGGTTATCACTACCATACTGGGGTCGTTTTTTCTGCCTTTGTGCCTGAAATGGGCAAAGAAATTGCGCGCGGTGGTCGCTATGATAATATTGGCCAAATTTTTGGTCGCGCGAGACCTGCAACTGGGTTTAGTGCAGACTTAAAAATATTGGCTGCATTAACTAAGGTAGATAATGCAGCTGAAGATATTGTTAAAGTTTTAGCGCCAATAGCACAAGGTGATTTAGCTTTAGATGAAAAAGTACGAGATTTGCGTGCAAGTGGTTGTATTGTGATCAAGTCCTTATCTGGGCAGAAGGTCAATGCACATGATTTGGGCTGTAATCAAACATTAGAAAAAAGTGATGAGAACTGGGTTCTTGTCCCGTTAAATTAATCTGGAATTGTTATGGGTAAAAATGTTGTAGTCATCGGAACACAATGGGGCGATGAAGGAAAAGGTAAATTAGTTGATTTGTTAACTGATCAAGCGACGGCTGTGGTGCGTTTTCAAGGTGGACATAATGCTGGGCATACGCTGGTTATTGGTGACAAAACGACAGTTTTACATTTGGTTCCCTCGGGCGTATTGCGTGAAGATGTACAATGTTTAATTGGTAATGGCGTAGTCTTATCGCCTGAAGCTTTATTAAAAGAAATTAAAATATTAGAAGCAGCTGGAATTCCTGTGCGCTCTCGCTTATTAATCAGTGAAGCTTGTGCATTAATTTTACCGGTGCATGTGGCGATTGATCAAGCGCGTGAAAAAGCCAAAGGTGCAAAAGCTATTGGCACGACAGGACGTGGCATTGGACCTGCGTATGAGGATAAAGTCGCGCGTCGTGGAATTCGTGCAGGTGATTTTTTAAATATTGAGTTGTTTACCGAAAAGCTTAAAGAATTAACGGCTTACCATAACTTTATGCTAACTGAATATTATAAAGTTCCAGCTATTGATTTTGACACCATGCTAGCTGAATCTTTAGAATTAGCTGAGCAAATTAGGCCGATGCTAATTGACGTGGCTGAAAAGTTATATACCTATCAAGATAATGGCGATAATTTGTTATTTGAAGGTGCTCAAGGCGCATTATTAGATATTGATCATGGTACTTACCCTTTTGTAACTTCATCGAACACAACAGCAGGTGGTGCAGCAACAGGTACCGGCGTTGGCCCTTTAGATATTGATTATGTTTTAGGAATTACTAAAGCTTATTCAACTCGCGTAGGTAATGGCCCATTCCCTACCGAATTAGATGATGCTTCTGGTGAGCACTTAGGTGTAAAAGGTCATGAATTTGGTGCAACGACTGGTAGAAAGCGTCGTACTGGTTGGTTTGATGCAGTTTCTATGCGTAAATCAGCAAAATTAAATTCATTAAGCGGTATGTGTTTAACTAAGCTTGATGTCTTAGATGGTTTAGATAAAATCGGTATTTGCACAGCGTATAATATTGCTGGTAAAGAAGTGAGTGTTGCGCCATTAGGTGCCGAAAACTACGAAGCTTGTGTGCCCGTAATTGAGTACATGCCTGGTTGGTCAGAAATCACCAAAGGGGTTACTGAATTAGATAAACTGCCAGCTAACGCAAGAGCTTATATTAATCGTTTAGAAGAATTGGTTGGTGTGAAAATAGCTATTTTGTCTACCGGTCCAGAGCGTAACGAAACTATCGTGTTAGCTAACCCTTTTGCGTAAAAAAGTTAAAACCCCTTTCTATATTAGTCGTCTAGAACTGAGTATCATTATTTCTCCTTTCTAGATGGCTGAAATTCAAAAAAACATCACTCGGCAAGTGTAGGTTAAAATAGGCTGAGTGATCCGTTCTTTTTTCTCTAATATCAAGCTTAAAATCTAAATACGATTTAGTCGCTAATGACGAGCCTACTGCTTGGTATGGCATGCCCAGTGTCTCTTTTTGTTTTATTTTTCATCTGTTTATGTACAAATATGAAGGTTTACTTGTTCATCAAGAATATGATGAACAAGGTGTCATTGAAATCGTCGAAACGGCGGGTGTGCGTGCTTTGCATTTTGGTACGAGTCCAAGGCAAAGTAGTATGTTGATTGGTGCGCCGAATGAATTACATTCTACCTATGCTCGATCTATGATGGTTTGGTTGTTATTTAAAGAGCAGCCAAATGATGTTTTGATGGTTGGTTTGGGCGGTGGTTTATTAACAAAATACCTACTGTATCATTTTCCTGATTGCCAAATTCATACAATAGAATTCCGTCAAGCAATGGTTAAAATTGCCCGTCGTTTTTTTACTTTACCGCTAGAATCACGCTTAAAAATAAAAATAGGTGATGGCGCTTTACATATTAAACAGCAAAGCCTAGAAACACCCGAAAAACATGACCTTATTATGATCGACGCTTTTGATCATGTGGGTATGGCAGATACTATGCAAGGGGTGAGTTTGTTTGCTGCCTGTAAAGAGTTACTTACTGATGAAGGACTATTGGTCATTAACTTATGGGGTACAGAAAAAGAATTATTTAAACAGATTGCTTGGGAAATGGGTACAACGTTTAATTGGAAAATATTATTTCTACCCGTCCGTGGCCGTGGCAATGTTATTGGCTTAGCATTTGCAGAAGGCCATAGTAAATTTTCTATGAAAGAATTACGCCAGCGAGCCAAAGATTTAGAAGAGCAATATCAAATTGAGTTTTTAGATTTTATTAAAGATTTAAAGCGCAATAATGCCAGTGTGTTAAAGAAGGTAATAACAGCATGAATATTTTAGACGCCAAAAATATATTCTCGTATCGAAAATTTTGGGCGCACCGTTTTGGTGTTGCTCCTGAGCTGCCGATGAGTCGAGATGAAATGGATCAACTGGGCTGGGATAGCTGTGATGTAATTTTAGTGACCGGAGATGCTTATATTGATCATCCCAGTTTTGGTATGGCGTTGATCGGGCGATTATTAGAAGAGCAAGGTTTTCGTGTTGGTATTATTTCTCAGCCGGATTGGCATAGTGCAGAGGATTTTAAGCGCTTAGGGCGACCTAATTTATTTTTTGGGGTCACTGGCGGCAATATGGACTCCATGGTTAATCGCTATACTTCAGATAAAAAAATTCGCTCGAATGATGCTTACACGGCTAATGGGGATGGCGGTAAACGGCCGGATAGGGCGGTCAATGTTTATTCACATCGCTGTCGTGAGGCTTATAAGGATGTGCCGATTATTATTGGTGGGATTGAAGCTAGCTTACGGCGTATTGCTCATTACGACTACTGGAGTGATAAAGTCAAAAAATCAGTACTGCTGGATTCTAAAGCTGATTTACTCGTTTACGGTAATGCTGAGCGCCAAATTACAGAAATTGCTCATCGTTTAGCGGCAGGAGAGCCTATTGCTGATTTAAAAGGCATTCGAGGCACCGTACACTTTGTTAAACAAGTTCCTGCTGGCTGGACAGTTAAAGATTCATCTGATATTGATCAGCCTGGCTTGGTAATTAAGCCTAAAAACCCTTACCTGATGGAAGATGAAGCGGTTTGTGCTGAGAAAACTAAAGATGGACCTGATAGCTCATTAGTTGAGCCCAAACATGCCCGAATTAGTAATGATCAGCGTAACAAAACAGTGATTCGATTACCTGATTTCGATATCGTTAAGGATGATCCGATTCAATACGCTCATGCTTCGCGTGTAATGCACGGTGAAACCAATCCAGGCAATGCGCGACCTTTATTGCAAAAGCATATGCAGCGTTATTTATGGGTTAATCCGCCTCCAGTGCCACTAACCATGAGCGAGATGGATGGTGTCTTTGGTTTGTCTTATTCGCGTTTGCCGCATACTCACTATGGTAAAGCGAATGTACCTGCATTTGAAATGATTCAGCATTCGGTCAATATTATGCGTGGCTGTTTTGGCGGTTGTTCATTTTGTTCGATTACAGAGCATGAAGGGCGAATTATTCAAAGTCGTTCAGAAGATTCTATTATTAAAGAAATTGAGGCTATTCGCGATACTTCACCTAATTTTACCGGTAATATTTCCGATTTAGGCGGGCCTACTGCCAATATGTATCGCTTGGCATGTAAAGATGAAAAAATTGAAATGGCTTGTCGTCGGCCTTCGTGTGTATTTCCTGGGATTTGTGAAAACTTAAATACTGATCATACGCCGCTGATTAAATTGTATCGACGTGCTCGTGCTTTACCTGGCATTAAAAAGATTCTAATAGCTTCAGGTCTACGTTACGATCTTGCTGTTGAATCACCAGAATATGTTAAAGAATTAGTAACGCATCATGTCGGTGGGTACTTAAAGATTGCCCCAGAACATACCGAAGAAGGGCCTTTATCTAAGATGATGAAGCCGGGCATGGGAACTTATGATCGCTTTAAGGAAATGTTCGAGAAATATTCCAAAGAAGCAGGGAAGGAGCAATATTTAATTCCTTACTTTATTGCCGCACATCCAGGAACAAAAGATACTGATATGCTTAATCTCGCTTTATGGTTAAAGCGTAACGGCTTTAGAGCTGATCAAGTGCAAGCATTTTTACCGTCGCCTATGTCTATAGCTACTGCCATGTATCATTCGGGTAAAGATACTTTAAGTAAGGTGAGTCGTAGTGCATCGGATATGTCGATTCCTAAATCGATTAAGCAGCGCCGTTTGCATAAGGCTTTCTTGCGTTATCATGATTCCAAAAACTGGCCCTTATTGCGTGAAGCATTAAAGAATATGGGGCGTGCAAATTTAATAGGTAATGGTAAGCAGCACCTAGTTCCTAACTGGCAACCTAAAGAAGGGGGTAAGGATGATAAGGTCATTAACAAGGGTAAAAGCTTTAGAACGCAACGCACAGAAAATAATCAGCGCCGAGCACCTAGTAGAAAGCATCAAAAAAGATAAAAAACCTTTGCAATTTATACAGAATGCCTTATAATACTCGCTCTTTAGCTGGTGTAGCTCAATCGGTAGAGCAACTGATTTGTAATCAGTAGGTCGCGGGTTCGATTCCCATCACCAGCTCCATATTTAAAGAAACACTTTTATGGATGAAAGTGGTGTTAAAAGCTTATTAAGCTGGTGTAGCTCAATCGGTAGAGCAACTGATTTGTAATCAGTAGGTCGCGGGTTCGATTCCCATCACCAGCTCCATATTTAAAAACCTGTTACAGGAATGTAACAGGTTTTTTTTTGTCTTTTAAAAAGTGGGTATAGTAGTGACTTTTTGCTGGGCAACTATGATGTAGCTTTTATAAAGAACACTGATCCTAATTAATTATTAATGACTTATTATGTTTATTACTTTAAAAAAATACACTAGAGTTACTATTTATATCGTAATAGCTGTAACTCTTAACGCATGTACTACGACAGGTACTGCACAGAAAATCACTGATCAGGCTATTGTTAGTTGGGGAGCAGATGAAGGAATTAAGCGTCTGGAAGAATCACAATATAAAGTCGATTTTTTTAAGTTAGCTAATCATTTTGAAAGCCAAAATAATAAACTCTTTTGCGGGCCAGCATCAGCGACTATTGTACTTAATGCCTTGCGTGTGCGTAATAGTGCTATTAGTTTGCCAGAAGACAAGAGTCTATTAAATGACTCAGATCAGAAATTTATTGCGGCTAGTAAAAAATGGAGCCCACTTTTTCAGCGTTACACGCAAAATAATATTTTTATAAAAAGCCCTAAATCGAGAGCTTTAGTTTTAGGTGAAGTATTGCACGATGCCAAGGGTACTGTGCTTATTGGAAGTAATGGTAAGGCGAAAAAAGATCGAGGCTTTCAGTTACGGCAATTTGGGGCGTTATTCACTGCGCATGGGTTAAGTACTCAAATAGTCGTTGTTCAGCAAAGCATGAGCGATCAAGAGATTAAAGCAGAGTTAATAGCAAATTTAAGAACTGCGGATGATTATGTCATTATCAATTATAAGCGCAAAGTTTTAAATCAACTTGGCGGCGGCCACCTTTCACCTTTAGGTGCATATCATAAGGAGTCGGATTCATTTTTAGTTATGGATGTCACGCCGAATAAAGCCGATTGGGTTTGGGTGAAATCTGAGTTATTGATTAGCGCAATGCGCACTTTTGATACAGTAGAAAATCGTGGGTATTTATTGCTAAGTGAGGGAATTGAATAAGCTTAAGATTTTAACTTGCTTATGACTGCTTGCGTGTTTTTGAAGCTATCTAGTTGCAAAAGCTGTTATCAATTATGATGGAATCCCATTTGAGCTGAAAGTTAAACAGCCAAATAAAAACACCATACAGGCCATACAAGAATTAAAAGAAGGTCAAGGGCATAGGTCAGCAGGCGCTTCAGAGCTATTTAACGAGCTTGAAGTGAAGTTATAAAATGCTTGAAATCATATGTCAAGCCAGTTTAAGAAAGACTTTAAAAAAGCAAGAAAGTTACCATTAGCAGACTTAAAGGCTATATTTGAGGTGGTTTCTATTTTAAAAATGGAGGTTGCTCTAGATGCCAAATATAGGGGGCACGAACTATCTAGTAGTTGGTGTAGCTTTCGCGAATGCTATATAAGGCCTGATTTATTGCTTATCTATAAGAGAAATACCTATGGGCTTCAACTAGCTAGGCCTGGAACACATAGTGACTTATTTTAAAACTAAGTACATAACCCCCATCTACTTTCAAATGTGTAGTTTTTAGTTAATACTCTTTTCGTATTCGTCATTCCTGTATGCTTTTGGCAGGAATCTATTGATGATGTTTAGATTTCCGCTAAAAAACTTCGGGAATGACGAGAATTTTCATAAACTACGATTTTCAATATAGATTGGGTTTATGCATAATTACAAAACGTTTTTTGTAGGTTCGAATTTATTTGTACCTTGTGCTTAATGGGATTTTTCGGTACGAATAAATTCGAACCTACGGGCATACCATTCAGCTAATACGTATTATTACAGTGTTAGTTTAATTTTACGTAGGTACTTAAGTCACTTGGTCAGCTAAAAGCTTGGGGGAGTAGCGAAGCAGTTAATTAAAACTGCATCTCGCAGGGCTGTCCATCCCCATCACCGTCCATTTTAGTGCCAGGGCAGTTTTGAATATAAAACACGGCTTCTGCATAAGATGACATTTCGGAACACCATACTTTACCTTCACAATGAAATCTCTCAATGGGGTGTACTTGGACTTGAGGTTTAACTTGAATGGGTTGTACTTGAGTAGCAACGTTTTTATCTATTGAAAATTTGTTGTAAAGAAAAACACCGATTCCAATAGCAACAATAATGGGTAGAAAATTAGAGCTCTTTTGAGATTTTTTTGAATTTCTATAAACTCTTTTGTTTGCTGAATTGAAGTGTCTTGGAAGCTCTGCTTCTTTAACTTTAAAGTTAACTGTGCTGGTTTTTTTGTGAGTATTTTTATGCTTTAGTGGGGTTAACGTCAAAGTTTGGCTCACACCTTCAATTTTGGCATTAACGGCACGGGTTTTCGCATTTGAATCAGTGCCTACTTCATAGTGAATAATATCGCCAATAATAGGCTTACGGCTCATGCCCTTTAATGCTGAAATATGAATGAAAATATCATTTTGATTATTTTCTTGTTTGATAAAGCCAAAGCCTTTGTCATCAACCCAGCGTATTAATTTCCCTTTTTTCATTTCCATCTTATTTGTCATTATTAAATTGTAATTTCGAAATTAAGCTAATTATATAGTTTTTTGTCATATAAATGCCTGCATTAACAAGTCAGAAATCAACTTTCACTACGCAGAGCCTGATAAGGCATTAAATGTATTCCTTCACTGAGTAATGAAATGCCAATTTCTTCATGTAACCCTAGAGCATTACGCTTGGCGACATGTAGCGGTACATTAATACTAATGGTAGTGTCTAGTTGCTTGTCGACCTGTACCCGTAAGTGAGCTAAGCCGCTGCTTTCCATATACTCAGTGATTTGACCTTGCAGAGGGTTTTCCTTGTTACCGTTAGAGGGGCGGCCGCGCCTATGCAATAAGATATTTTCTGATTGAATCATCCAGCAGACGCGCTCATTGATTGCGAATTGCGCTTGGTATGTTGCCTCGATTAGCGTACCGCGCCAACGTAAGTGTGTTTTTTTGGTAGTTTGATCATGGGAGATGATTTGTGCAATGAAAAGGTTTTGTTGATCCATTAAGCGTGCGATGGTTGCGCTTTTAGGGTGGGCGGCAACAAAATCAGGGGTACCGGTTTGTAGAATTTCACCCTTATGCAATAGGGCAATATGATCAGCTAATAAGTTTGATTCATCTAAGTCATGAGTGACCAAGATCATGGGCATGGATAATGATTCTCTGAGTACCAGTAGTTCGCGATAAAGCTTGCGCCGAGTGACTTGATCAACAGCAGAAAAGGGTTCATCGAGTAATAAAACTTTGGGCTGTCTAGCTAAGGCTCGAGCAACTGCAACACGTTGTTGTTGACCGCCAGATAAATTTTTTGGATAACGTTGTTCCAAGCCCTCTAAGTGTACTTTTTTAAGTAGTTCGAGTGCTTGAGCTTGGCGCTGTTGTTTTGGTAAGTGAGTAATGGCTTGTTGGATATTTTCCAATACTGTCATATGTGGAAACAGAGCGTAATGTTGAAATACCAATCCAACATGCCGTTGGTAAGGTGCTAAAAAGATATTCTGCATGCTGTTTTGCCAGACTTCACCCTGACAAATAATTTGTGCATTCTGTGCTTGATATAAGCCAGCAATAGCACGCAAAACTGTGGTCTTACCGCTGCCAGATGGGCCAACTAAGGCTAATAATTCCCCCGATTTACATTCTAATTGTACTGATAGAGGAATGGGGGCTGCTTGTTGTAGCGTGATCTGTATGGCTGAATCAGTCATGTGTGCGTTCGCTGCGTGCTGATAGCCAATAAGTGAAAGAAATAGTCAGCATTGAGAAGAGTAATAAGCTAAAGGACATAACGGCAGCGGCATGATCATCGAAAGACTGTACGCGGTCATAGATAGCAATGGCGATGGTCTGTGTCTCGGCGGGGATGTTGCCGCCCACCATTAAGACAATACCGAATTCGCCAAGAGTATGTGCGAAACATATGACCATGGCAGAGAGGATACCAGGCCAAGCCAAAGGCAGTTCAATTTTCCATAACACTAAGCTGGGTCTCATGCCGCAACAGGCTGCAGCTTCACGAATCTCACGTGGAATGGCTGCAAAAGCACGCTGCATGGGGTGAATGGCAAAAGGCAGGTTAAAAATAATAGAGGCTAATACTAGGCCTTGGAAATTAAAAATCAGCGTCGTGCCAAAGGTATTAACCAACCAAAGTCCTAGTCCTTGATTTGGGCTAAAAGCAACTAAGAGATAATAGCCGAGAACGGTAGGTGGGAGTACCAAAGGTAAAGCTAATAAGGTTTGCAATAAGGACTTACCCCAAAATTGTCGATATGCCAGCCAGCGGCCTAATAGAATGCCGATAGGTAGCAAAAATAGCAAGGTTACAAAGCTTAATTTTACCGATAAGGCTAATGCTTGCCAGTCCATAGGAATACTCAGGGTAGGGTGTAGCCATGGCGAGATAAAATGCCACGAGCTTTTTCTTGTTGTAGGTAATGGAAAAATAATTTGGCTGTATCGCCTGCATTATTTAATAGTACAGCGGTTTGTTGTAGTGGTTGATGTAGTGAGCTAGGTATTAATAGATAGCGTACGCGATTTTTCAAAGCAGGTGCGAGCGCTAAAGAATAAGAGACTAGGCCGACTTGAGCAGCGCCAGAACTGGCAAATTGAGTTGCTTGCGCTGCATTTTCACCTAAGATTAAATGGGGCGGAATAGTGTCCCAAAGTTGTTGTTTTTGCAATACTTCACGAGCCGCAATGCCAAAGGGAGCATGTTTAGGATTGGCAATGGCTATGCGTTGTAATTGTCCAGCTTGTAGCGCTTGTTTAAGTCCAGTTAACTGTTCGTCGAGCATTACTTTTGAGTTAATTGGGCTTAATAACGCTAAACGACCCAGCGCAAAAACTTTACCTTGGTCTAGGGTTTTGTGTTGTTGATGAAGTTGTTTAACATATCGTGCATTGGCAGATAAAAATAATTCAAATGGTCCGCCTTGTTGAATCTGACGCGTAATATTACCTGATGAACTATAGCTAATACGTAATGATTTTCCTGTTTCTTGGTGAAAAGAGGTTGCAATGTCTTCTAGTGCGAATTTAATATTGCTTGCAGCAGCAATAACAGGTATTTCAGCTGCGCTTAAAATAGGCGTAAAGAGTATTAACAACAAATAGCTTAGGAGCGAGGGTTTAATAATACCCGAAAGTATGGCACAGGATTTTGGCTTCACAGGCGTGTTAGGAAAACAGGCGCATAGCGGGCTACGCAACTGTTTTTCTAGCGCGACTGTGGAGTCAAAAGACAAGTCAGACTCGGGTATTATTGAATTCTCGTTCCTTAAAGCTAATCGATTTTTTAGTAGAGATAATTTCACTTGCAGCTACTTATGGCACAATTTTATAACAAGGTACGTAAGTTTTACCCGGCAACTTCATTCGGTGCTGACTAACAAAAGCGGTCAATAAGGCATCAATTGGCGCTATAACTTCTGTATCGCCACTGATTTCAAAATGGCCGTGCTGTTCTATGGAGCGAATGCCTTCATCTTTGACATTACCGGCGACTATGCCAGAAAATACACGGCGCAGATTGGCGGCTAACAGGTGTTTCTCTTGATTTTTATGTAATGCTAAGCTAGCCATATTTTCATGTGTAGGCTGAAAAGGCTGTTGAAATTCAGTGTCGATTTTTAAGCCCCAATTAAAATAATAAGCATCAGTTTTACTTTTGCGAAATTCTCGTACTTGACGGATTCCCAGCTTCATTTCTCTGGCTACTCTAGCGGGATCGTCGATAATGATTTTATAGCGTTGCTGAGCTTCGAAGCCTAAAGTATTTCCGATAAACTCATTGATCTGATTGAAATAGTCTGCCGCAGTGCTAGGGCCAGCAAAGATCAGTGGGAAGGGCATTTCTGCATTTTCAGGATGCAATAAAACTCCCAATAAATAGAGGATTTCCTCAGCTGTACCAGCGCCACCAGGAAAGACAATAATTCCGTGCCCAGTGCGCACGAATGCTTCGAGGCGTTTTTCTATATCCGGCAAAATAACTAGGTCGTTAACGATAGGATTTGGAGATTCGGCAGCGATAATCCCTGGTTCGGTGATGCCAATGTAACGTCCATTAGTGATGCGCTGTTTTGCATGGCCGATTGTTGCGCCTTTCATTGGGCCTTTCATCGCTCCAGGACCACAGCCGGTACAAATATCCATGTTACGTAAGCCGAGTTCATAGCCTACTTTTTTGGTATACACATACTCGTCGCGGGAGATCGAGTGCCCGCCCCAGCAGACGACGAGCTTCGGGTCAGTGCTTTGTTGAATAATATTGGCATTGCGTAAAATATGAAATACCGCATTGCTGATGCCTTCCGAACTTTGCAGGTCAAACTTTGGGTTATCATTAATCTCATCGCTAACGTAGACAATATCGCGCAATACAGCAAACAAGTGTTCTCGAATACCTTTAATCATTTCGCCATCGACAAAAGCAATAGCTGGAGCCGCGGTTAGTTCCAGTTTTATACCGCGCTCTTCTTGAATAACCTTAATAGCAAAGTCACTGTAACGCTCCAACAGTTCTTTGCCATCATCCGAATCACTACCGCAGTTTAAAACGGCAAGAGCACAATTATGTAGTAGTCCGTATAAGCCGCCTTGGCTGGTATCTAATAATTTATTGACTTCAGCCCGCGACAAAACGGCTAAATGACCGTCGGGGGAAATGCGTGTATCTATAGTATGTTCTTTCATGGGCTTGTGGGGCTGGTACTGTCTATTGGCAATAGTTTACACGTATTTAGCAAGTCAGTGTTTTGATAAATAACTATAGGGGTGTTTTAAAATATTTAAAAACGCTTATAATGATCAAGACATTAATAAATGAAGGAGCTAGCAAATGAAAAAAATTATTTTAATCCCCTTATTAAGCTCAGTTTTATCTTTAATGGCAAGCCCTGCATTTTCGGCAGGTGGTCATGGTGGCGGTGGTAATGGCGGTAAAGGAGGGAGTGCTAGCGCTTGTAAAACGACAGTAATTTCTCAGACGAAGCCAAAGCATTTAGCAACGGTTGCACCTCAATCAGAATTTTCCTTTTGGGTAAAAGGTATTAAGAACCCAGATGCAGTTGAAGTGACAGTGAAAAAAATTCCTGTGGAGCTAGCGGTGGAAGATAAAGAGCATTTTTTCTTGTTTACTGGAAAATTGCCAGAATCACTGAAAGGCACAGCAGCTCGTATTCACGTTGAAGTTAATTATAAGAAATGCCCAGCTGAAAAAGGTTGGTTAGTAAAAATTTCTGAATAAGATTTAAGCTTAAAGAGCTGAGTTACTCTGCTCTAAAGCGTGCTTTATGTTAAGCCTTGTTATATTGATTTATAACAAGGCTTTTTTATTGCCTGGTGTGCCAGTAATTCGTCATTCATATTGAAAACGAACAAGTTGAGTTTAAAGTAATGAAAACCGATGAAAGTATCGCAAATATAGATGACATTAAATCTATTCTTTATGTTGAAGATAACCTCGCGAATAGGAAATTAATGCAGTTATACATAGTTATACCAACACCCAATAAATAATAACTGCAATAGTCGTCATTCCCGAAATCTTTAATCGGGAATCCATTGACACACATAGATTCCTGCTAAGAACCTGCAGGAATGACGGCTTCTCAGCTCTAGTATAAATATATTGGAATTGGTATTAGGTTCTATACATAGGGGGTGGTAACTGCCTTTGGGATCTCTAAATAATTCTGCACTACTAAAGCCTATTCATTCAAATATAACTCCGCCATAGCATCCAATTTACCTTTAACTACTTTCCAATTAGGCATCACTTGAGTTAATAAGTGCCAAAATCGCTCACTGTGGTTATGTTCGGCAATATGGCAAAGCTCATGCAGGATAACGTATTCAATGCACTCTTTTGGGGCTTTGACTAGGTGTGGATTAAGTAGTAAATCGCCTTTAGGTGAACAGCTTCCCCATTGTTTTTTCATGGTTAAAATACGCAATGAAGGTCTGCCTGATACCCATGTGGTTTTGGGTAAGGCTTTATTTAATTGTTCTTGGAATATGATCTGCGCGCGGTGTTGATACCACTCGTTAACGAGCGCCTTTACCATTGGAATCTTTTTTTCTTCAGAGCGCAGTACCACCGATAATTTACCCCGCAGTAATTTCACGTTAAGGCTGGCGTTAGTGTCAATGCTTACTTTTAACATGTATCTACGGCCAAGATAAAACTGTGTTTCACCACTAACATAGTGACGGGGTAAGACATGATCATGCAGAGAACGAAATGCGATAATATGTTGCCAAACCCAACGGGCTTGTTTAACGATGGCGGTTTGAATCGCTTCACTGGTCGCATCAATAGGTACAGTGGCGACAACGCGCTGATCGGGGTGGACTTTAATCGTTACTTGGCGAGATTTTTTTGAATTATTATCAAGTTCAGGCGATTTTATAGCCGCTGTTTGACGTAAAACATCATAATGAATGACTTCATCGCCATACACAAATAATCCACATTCTGGCGTTGCTACTACTTCTTTTCTCATGTGCGAGCAAGACCTAAGCGCGTGATCTGTAATACTTTTTTAATAAAGCGCTGAGCATTTTCAATACCTAAATCACCAAACAACATCGGTAATAACTTCATGCTAATCGTGTTTTCGATTTCCGCAGGATTGATTGAATATTCGGCTACCGACGTTTTAACGATCTCATCAATAGCAAAAGCGTATTGAGTCAGCTTTTCATCACCTAATTCAGCCGTATCGAGTAACGCAGCATCGAATAAATGCTTAAACAAACCAAAATAAGCCTGTGCATGTTTATTATCCGCAAAAGCAGGAGGCATTCCCGCGACTTTACGTTTTTTAACATCCTGTTCAAATTGTGCAAACAGAATATATTGTTTAACGGGCGCATCAAACATCGCTTTAGTATCAGCAATCGCTTTTTTTAATAAATTAGAGAAATATTCTTGAGCATAAGGATCATCCGCCAAGTCTTGTTTAATCATCTTGGTAATACGCCCTGTAATCTTATCGGTCTGATTCCGTGCCTCATCATCCGTTAAGTTTTCAGGTTTAGCCTCTTTCCCCAGGTTACCGACCAAATAAGCGCCTTCAGCTTCTTTTATCGCAACCCCTCCAATATGTTTATCCAGTAATTGACGGATATCTTCCTCATACTCATCATAATTAATGGTTTCATCAGCATCTTCACGCACTTGTTTGCGTAGATTGACAAACATTTTCAGGGTGTCTTTATAATGTTGGCGTTTGTTCTCAAAGCTTTTATCACTAAAGTAACTGGCCGATTGTAATGCGACTTTCATACAGTTAGTAAAGGCGGTAAGTGCTGAGTAAAATTCATCCCGTTTTTTAAGATGCCTATCCACCCATTGATTTTCTATCTCTTGCATCTTAGGACTTAATGTCTGGCGCAATGCAGCAGAATCTTGTTTGTTTTTAACCTCAGAAAAACTTGCCCAAAGCGAGTTATAAAGCCCTGGTAGTTTTTTATACTCAGTCTCCATACTGTTATATAAACCTTTAATATCATCGGTATCAAAGCCACCTTGAGTACGTTCAGCCAAGTCTTGATATTTCTCTATGGTCGTATCCAGCTCTTTTAATATGCCTCGATAATCAATCAAATAACCAAACAACTTTTTCTTATGCAGACGATTGACCCGTGCAATAGCTTGAATCAGGCTATGTTCCTTAAGCGGCTTATCAATGTATAACACCGTATTTTTCGGCTCATCAAAGCCCGTTAGCAGTTTATCAACCACAATCATAATATCGGGGCCATCATCACGACTAAAATCATTAATAATTGCTTTGGTGTATTTCTTTTCATCGGTGCTGCCGACATTTGATTGCCACCAGTTTTGTATAAAGTCCTTACTCTCCTGATCTACTATCTGATGACCTTCACGAGTATCAGGCGAAGACATCGCAACAACAGAACTGACTTTACCGATATGATCTAAAGCTAACTTATAGTTAATGGCAGAGGCTTTAGAGTCACACGCCAACTGGCCTTTTAAACCCTGCTGCTTAAAATTTTGGAAATGATCGGAAATATCATGGGCAATTAATTCAATACGGCCTTCGGTTTGATAAATTTGCCCTTTTTGTGAGAATTTCTTTTTTAGATCGACTTTCTGTTGATCTGTCAGTGCAGAGGTCATACGATCAAACCAGGCATCAATGGCTTTTTCGTTCACATTAAGATCAGGAATACGCTCTTCATACAGCAGAGGGGTAACCGTTTTATCCTCAACGGCTTGTTGCATTGTGTATGAATGAATAATCGAACCAAACTTATTCTGGGTTTTATCCTCTTTTAATAAAGGCGTACCCGTAAAAGCAATAAAAGCCGCTTTAGGTAGCATTTGTTGCATTCTAATATTGTTTTCACCATTCTGGCTGCGGTGACCTTCATCAACTAAAACCAAAATATTAGGACTATCGTTAAAACATTCTTTATCTTTAAGCGCAGAACCAAATTTATTAATGATTGAGAAAATAACTCGCTCATTACCTTTGCCTATTTGTTCAGCTAAGCGTTTGCCAGAGGTTGCCATGGCTTCTATTTGGTCTCGTACAGTTAATACACCTCCAGAAGAAAAAGTACGGCTGAGCTGATCCTCTAAATCAACACGATCAGTGACAATAATCACCCGGCATTGCTTTAGTGCCTCCAGCCAAATAAGAGCCTTAGATAAAAAAACCATGGTAAACGACTTACCGCTCCCGGTGGTATGCCAAATCACACCACCTTCACGGGCACCTTGGTCATCAAAATTAGACACGCGCTCAATTAATGCTTTTATACCAAAAAACTGTTGATACCTGGCGACAATTTTTCCTGATTTCTTATCGAAAATAGTAAACAGGCGAGCCATATCTAATAATCGGTCAGGGCGCAATAAACTAATTAATAAACGGTCTTGATCGGTTACCGTTAAATCACCTTCAGCGAGCATGGCTAAGTAGTCAGTTTTTGTATTTGCAGGGCGATGATTAAAAATAGTATCAAGTTGAGTATCCGTTAAAGACTGATTTTTTAAATGATTACATTCCACCTCAGGAATAAGCTCTTCTTTCCAATTAGCCCAAAACTTTTCAGGTGTGCCACAAGTGGCATATAAACCATCATGACCATTAATCGAAAGCAGTAACTGGCTATAAGCAAACAAATGGGGGATTTCAGTTTGCCCCTGATTACGAATCTGTTGAGAAACACCTGATTGAATAGTTAATTTACCTTCTTTATCAGAATCAGGACGCTTTGCCTCAATCACCACCCAAGGTAAACCATTCACAAAACAGACAATATCAGGAATACGGTTACCCGTAGCCTGACTGTTTTCAATCACCATCTCTTCGGTAAAGTGAAACTGGTTTAAATCCAGATTTTGCCAATCAATTAACTGAATAGTCGGGCTGGCTTTTTTGCCATCAATAAACTCAGTCACGCTAACACCATAGATCATGGCGTTATAAAGTTTTTCATTCGCTCCTTGTAATCCTTCATTCATGGCAGGGCTTAGTTCATGAATAATTTTATCAATGGCAGGGACAGATAAAGGATGTTGTTTACCTGCAAAAGGAAACTGTTGCTTGCTAAGGAACTCTCGCAGTATTGAAACTAGCATGACCTGGTTTGTGTTTCCACGCATAGCCATGCATTGCTCTGGCGGGATAAACTGATAACCCAAAGTAGATAATAAGGTTAAAGCAGGAATTTTTGCGCTGAATTCTTCTTTGAAATTAGGTAAACGTAGAGACATTTTTTATTTCCTAGCAGAAAAAAGGAGCGGGATAAAATATTAGTTAGCTGGCTAACCAGCCTTCCAAAATATTAACAACAACAGGTGAGAACCCGTTTAATTTACCTGCTTGTGGTATTTTTATATCGTTAATAACCATTTCAATTAACTCGTCATCATCAATGCCTTTGGTTGGATCGATACCATTGGTAAATAATAAAGCATGAGATAGTTGCTTGCGTTTTTCAATTAGAGATTTGTTGTTTTGAAAAGTATCCCCCAAATTTAAAACGCGAATACTTTCTTTAGCACGTTGTGTTAAACCTTCAACACGACCACTGATTTTGAATTTAAGCTCTGTTTCACACGCAGCTATAAGTGGTGTAAGAGGTAATGGTTGAGAGTCGTGTGCATCATCGCATTGTCTATTTGATTTGCAACTAGCGACAATATTAGAAAAATCAAGACTTCGATGAGGAGCAATGTCTTTTGCTTCAACATGTTCATTCATACAATTATGTTCATTGATGGACTGACAACAATATGCACATAGGTAAAACTGTTCTTTTAGACAATCAAGACGAATTGCCTGTCTTTCTATATGAGATAAATCATTATAAGTACCCGCTGGGTTGCTTGTTTTCCAATCAGTAAGTTTTATTGGCTCTATTCCTTTATTAATTTTTCTCACTGCGTAACTCCTGTTTCCGTAGTAATAATTTAGCTTTAGTTAGCTCAATATTATTGCTCGGTAAACTCGCTTCAAGAGAGGATAACTGTATTTTAGCACGGTCAAAATCAGCATCTTGAATAGCATCTAGTAAATCATTTAATGCGGTATTTACTTCGGTATTGCGTATATCAGTATCCATGACATCTAATAACACTGAGTTGGCATCCAGTCCAAATAATGAAGGTAATTGTTTTAAATCTCCATCATCTAATAAATAGGTAAGAATATCTTTACTATCACTAATTACAAGGGGTGAGTGTGTTGTTAGGACAAACTGACAATTAGGGAATGTTGTAGTAAATTGTTTAATTAAACGCCGTTGCCATTTTGGATGTAGATGCAAATCCACTTCGTCTATAAGGACAATTCCATCACCGTGTAATGGGTTTTCTAATTCAGGGTTCATCATCGCTAATCGCCGAGCAATATCACCGACTAAAGCCATTAACGATTTTTCACCTTGAGAAAGCTGAGCAACATTTAATGATTCTCCTTGTTTATCAATGGACATGTGTAATCTAGGTTTCCGCCTTATTCTAGGGTTGGTGAATTCAGGCATAAAACTACTAATGGCTGTGCGAACTGCAATTAATTGACGATCCCTTGTCGAAACATTTAAAGTAAGCACTTCTTTCCATACTTCATTATCAGTTCCTAACATACTTGATAATTTTTCAATCATATCTTGCGATATTCCTGATTCATTTTCAGTATCTTCTCGTTCACGAAACCATTCAAAAAAACGGCGAAAATCAACACCTTGATTAAGTGAATTATCATAACCATCAAGCTGTAAGAAACTATGTTTATCTTTAATTTTGAGTGGAATATCCAATACACTGCGTTCAACAGGGTAGAAAGCAATTAAAGGAAGTCCCGCAGTTTCATTGCCAGAAAGTGATTGCCTATAATGGTTGGCAAGATCTGTAACATCAGATAATTGAGTGGTATGTTGACCTTTGCGTCCTTTCCGGACTTTAGCAATCGTCCAGTGAAAAATAGAATCAGTTTTCTCTTTATCAGGGCTTATAGGAAGTATTCGTTTATCAAAAACCTCAATATCTATAGCCGCAGAAGGATTACTATTATGAATAACTAATTCAGGAATAGGGCTGCCATTACCTTTTTCGCTACGAACACGGGACACAAACCAGCTTAGTGAAGTGGCTAGGGATTTTAATAAAGAAGTTTTGCCTGCGCCATTATTGCCAACAAATACAGTGACATTACCTTGTCGTTGCTCAGTAGGTGCGAGAGGTATTTCTATTTTTTCAAATCGCCCAATACTGTTTAAGCAAAATTTTTTAATTTCCATTGTGTTGCCTCGATTTAAACTTATCGCTGAGTGTGTTTACTTTAGCTGGATGTATGAGCATTAACAATGTCCAATTGAAGTACGGTTAACACATTGATCAATCTGAAGTATATTGTTAACACGAACTAGAGAGCGATAATGTGTCCAACTCAATTTGTGACGCACTGCGTCATATTTTGGAAAAATCAGATAAAAGCTACGCATATTGCGTAAATTAGAACTATCAAAGCCCTTACCAAACTCGGCAGTTAATACATTTGATAATTGCTTTAGCACTTGCTTACCATAAGCAGCACGTTCACTGCCTTGTTGTTCCTGCTCTACAATTAAACAGCCTACCTGCCAATAGGTATGAACCATGGTGGTGTTGATGTTTTGTTGCAGTTGTTGGCGACTTTGTTTAAGTAACGATCTTAAATCGTTAAGTAGCTGTGGAGGAACAAGGGCTTTAGTCATTAGGCAGCTTCCGTTTCATTATCAACTTTCACGCGGCGTTTACCTGTTAATAGCTGTTGCATCAGAGCTTTTTTTTCTTGTTTTAGGTGAGTTATACCCAAACGAAATCAAGGTGCAGAACTTAACACCTGAAAATTATCGTTAATTCTTTCATCTAAAGAGTCGGCAATACTAGGCAATGTCCTATCAAAAAAATGATTTATTTGATGTCGAAACTCC